>OHDA01000374.1_pt1 | contig 24144 bp, 10 predicted proteins | sample 1566881 | NCBI WGS metagenome assembly OHDA01 (sample SAMEA3879585, study PRJEB24766) | human gut metagenome | biome: human-associated habitat; feature: feces | place: USA | collected 1985/1987
TGGTTGGTTATGGTGTTCAGAAAAAAAGTGATGTGACTGGTGCTATGGCACGTGTTACGAGTAAGGTTATAGAGGATCGTCCTGTTCAAAATGCTTTGCAGGCTATGCAAGGACGTGTGACAGGTGTGGATATTACGTCTAATAATCGTCCTGGTGAGTTGGGCGATATTCGTATTCGTGGTAATCGTTCTTTAACTGCGGATAATAATCCTTTATATGTTATTGACGGAATACCTATGTCAGCAGGTTCGATTGCTGATGTTAATCCGAGTGATATTGAATCTATGGAAATTTTGAAAGATGCTTCTGCTACCGCTATTTATGGCTCTCGTGGTGCTAATGGTGTTATCTTGGTGACAACCAAAAAAGGTAAAACGGGTAGAACTACTATTAATTATGATGGCTCATTTAGTTTTGGTTTCTTGGATTCAACAACTGATTATATGAATTCTGGTCAATTGTTGGATTATAATCGTCAGTCAGCTATTACGGGTGGTACTTATAATAGTAGATATGGTGACAACCCTGATCCTGAGCGTGATAAAGCTTTATGGCTGAATCCCAACAATATGTCATATATGGATAAACGATTGGAAAAAGTATATCAGCAAAATGCTGATGGAACTTATTCTTATGATCCTTCACAATTAGAAACAACTGATTGGGGCGAATTGGTGACACGTACAGCATTTACTCATAATCATCAGATTTCTCTTTCAGCAGGAACGGAAACTTCCAAATTGTATGTATCATTGGGATATTTGGATCAGAAAGTACCTATGAAAGACCAAGATTTCAAACGTTATACAGCCAATATAAACGGTGAAATTATTCCGACTAAATGGTTGAAAGTGGGAATGGGATTGAATGCTACTCATTCTATTAAAAATTATGGTATTGTAAGTAATACAAGTAATACAGGAGCAAAAGACTCTTATGGTTTGGCTATGGGTATGATGCCATGGGTACCGGCTTATAATGAAGATGGTTCTATACTGGAGGTTGCAAGTGCCGATGATCAGGCTTATCATAATCCTTTGAGAAATATAGATGATGCTTGGAATGAAACACGTTATTATGGCGTGAACTTCTCTTCTTATGCAGAATTGGATTTTGGACAATTTTGGGAACCTTTGAAAGGTGTAAAATGGCGTACGAATTTAGGCGCTCAATATCGTAACTCCCGTGTGGGTAGTTATTATGGTGAGGGATATACTAATCCTTTTAAAAATCCTGCAATGGCTCCTAATGTAGCCAATAATGAGCACAGTCAGAAGTTGTCATGGACATTGGAAAACTTGCTGTATATCAATAAAACAATAAAAGATATTCATTCGGTAAATATTACTTTGTTGCAATCAGCTGAACGTTATCGTACTGAAGGGTTGAACATGCGTGGATATGAAATCACATTTCCTTCTTCTTTGTGGTATAATATTGGTGCATCGAATAATGCAAAATATGCTCCAGGCTCCAATTTTTCTACTTGGTCAAGAGCTTCTTATATGGCACGTGTGAATTATGGATTGATGGATAAATATTTGTTGACTGTTACCGGACGATTTGATGGCGCTTCTATGTTGGCTGCTGGAAACAAATGGGATTTCTTTCCTTCTGCTGCATTGGCATGGCGTATGGAACAAGAGAAATGGATACAGCAAATTAATTGGATTAACCAATTAAAACTTCGTGTAGGATATGGTGTTACAGGTAACTCTGCTGTTAATCCTTATCAAACAGCAGGTTCTGTTACTTCTACCTATGCTAGCATCCCATTTGGAGTGGGCAATGTTTCGTCGAATACTATTGGTACAAAGACTAATATTATGCCTAACTATTCTTTAGGTTGGGAAAAAACTTCATCTTTAAATGTTGGTGTTGATTTTGGAGTCTTGGAGAATCGTATTAGTGGTAGTGTTGAATATTATATTGCTAAGACTTCTGATTTGCTGATGAATCAGTCGATTCCGGTAATTACCGGTTATGCACAAATCTTGAATAATGTAGGTAAGACAGAAAATAGAGGTTTTGAAGTTTCGTTGTCAACTGTAAATGTTAAAACAAAAGACTTCACATGGCAAACGGATTGGACTTTCTCTTTGAATAATGAAAAAATTAAAGAATTGGCCGGTGGTGCTACGTATGATTCAACAGGTCCTTGGATGGTGGGTGAGCCTTTGAATAGTTTTTATGATTTCCAGTATGACCGCATTTGGCAAAATACTCAGGAGGATAATCATTTGATGGATGTTTATCGTTCTTTGGGATTGACTTTCCTTCCTGGACAATATAAGATTGTGGATCAACCATTAGTTGAAGTTCCACAAGGTACAGAAGGATCAAAGACTGTAGAAATAAAAGATGCTGCAGGTAATAAAACAGGTGAAGTTGTTTCCTATATGGATAATGGATTTGGTAAATTTGATGATAATGATAAGAAAATTTATAATAAATCTCCTAAATGGACAGGCGGTATCAATAATTCATTTACCTATAAGAACTGGAATTTGAGCTTCTTTACTTATTTTCGATTTGGTAATACTTATTATGGTCTGACCCAGACTATTGGTCGTCGAATTGAAAAAGATACATGGTCACCAACTAATACAGATGCAAAGTTTGCTCAGCCTACTACTGCAACTCGTGAAACTAAATATGACTATGTAAGAAATTATACAAAAGGAAATATGGTTCTTATAAAGAATATAGCTTTGTCTTATACAGTTCCTCAAAGTTGGTTGAAGAAGTGTGGTGCAAGCAGTGCACAGGTATATGCTCAGGTATTGAATCCGTTCCTTTTTGGTGGAGAATTGGTTAAAGCTGGTATTAATCCGGATGATTTGACTGGTTGGGATGCAGGTAATCATATTGGTGGACAAACTAATAATACTTGTATTACTCGCAGTCTTGTTTTGGGAGTAAGATTGGGCTTCTAATTGATAGTATTGATTTTATAATATGAAGAAAATGAAAAAATATATATTAGCTGGTACATTTGCACTTGCATTGGCAAGTTGTTCTGATAGTTTCTTGGAAGAAAAAATGGTATCTTCCATAACACAGGACTATTTGAATACTGAAATAGGTTTGGATCAATTGATTGTGAGTTCATATAATTCGGTTCGTTTTCCTTTGTTGTACACTGAAGGTCTGCATATGTTGGAAACAGGTCATGACTGTGCTATGAAAAGTGGTGCGACGTCATTGAATAAGTTTGCAATATCTGAGTGGTCTCCTTCGGGGCTCATAGGAAATCAGGCTAATCAGTTTATGGGATTTCAGTCAAAGCAGCAGGCTGGATTTTTGATCAATGGCTATCCGATTATCGATAATTGTAATAAGGCTATTACTGCTATTCGTTCAGGGGATGCTTTAGGAAAATATGCTTCTGACCCTTCTTTTGCAGCAGCACGTTTGTCTGAGGTGTTATTTAATCGTGCTTACGTGTATTATTTGCTGAATACAGTTTTTGGTGATGTCTATTTTTCAACGGAAAGTAGTACTTCTTTGCCTTCAAATTATCAATATACGCGTACTCCTGCATCTGTCATGTTCAAGGAACTGATTGGTGATTTGCGTTATGCGGTGGAGCATTTGCCAGAGCAATATAGTGAAGCTGAATATGGACGTGCAACAAAATATGCAGCGGCTCATTTATTGGCTAAGATTTATTTGAATCGTTATCAAGGTAAAGAGTATGGTACTCCTGAATATGGTCGTAGAGCTGATGGAACGATAGATAATGGCAATGAAAAGTCATATTTGGGTATGCTTTATAAAGGTGAGGGGGCTGCGGATTTGGATTCTTGTATTTATTATGCTAATATGGTGATTAATGCTCATCCGTTGGTAGATGATTATCATGAATTGTTCCGCCATGACCTAGGTGATTTCTCGAATGAAAAGACAACAGAGAATGTTTTGAACGCAGTATTTTCAGAAAGTGGTGATAACTATCGTTACGGTGTACGTGCTTTGACTTTCTTTGTCGGTGATTATGCAGGTGACAAGTATGGTATTCCTAGTCGTTTGTGGGAATATGGCGGTAAGTCAAATCAAGGTTTTTGTAATGATGATTTTGGTATAGATGTATTTACAGATAAACTAAATGACTCTCGTTATCAAAAAACTTTCCGTTTGGAATATGTGACAGGCATAAACACTTCGGGGGCTTCTACTCCCAGTGCAAATGGAGATTATTATGCTTACAATGATGAAAGAAATAAAACGTATGTTTGGAATGAGGAACAAGCAGCTTATTTCAATGAACATATTTTGCCTACTTATAATCGTCCTTCTTGGGGAGGTCGTAAAGCTGTGGCGGGAGAACATAAAATGGGAACAGGAGATATCTCACGTGCTATGATTGAGAATACAAAAGAAACCGCTATTGATGTGGAGGTTATTAATGCTCAGCCATATCCTGTATTTGCCAGATGGGTGAAAGATGGCAATAAGTATTATTATCGCCCACAAATTGTTGGTAATGATGATTATTCGTTTGCCGATAGTAAAATTTTCTATGGATTGGAGAATACTTCTAAAACAGGTAAGGTTACAAATATGAAGTATGATGATCCTAATCGTGGTGCTTTGGATAGTGAAAGTGGAGGTCGGGATATTCCGGTTATGCGTTCTGCTGAAATGTACTTGGTGCGTGCTGAGGCTTATGGACGTAAGGGAGAATACGGTAAAGCAATTGAAGATATTAATGTATTACGCAGACGTGCAGCCTTTAAACCTGGTGAAACTCGTAATGAAGTACTTGCACGTTTATATCCTGGACATGAAAATTTAAGTAACGAGTCACAACAATGGCCGTATGAAGTAGATAATAATAGTTATGATGCAATAAAGGTCGATGCTTCATATTGGGATGGAACTTCCGAAAAATCAAAATTAGAAAATTATACTCCTGTTGCTGATACTCCGGAAAAACGTTTTCTGGAATTTATATATAATGAATATGCGAGAGAGTTCAATGAAGAATTTATCTACTATGGAGTGATTCACCATGCAGGTGTTCAAGCTCAGCGTATTCAGTGGCATAACCAAATGGGAGCAAATTCGGCTAATAACACTTATCCGGTAGGTTCATGGGATGTTTCTGATAATGTGAATGGTGGTAATGGTCAAACAGGAAATGCTAAAGGCAATTTCCAGAATTATATGACATTGAAACCATTCTCTAGAACTTTCATAGAGTTGCTGACAGATGAAAATGGTGTGTTGTTGGATGAAGCTGCAAAAAAAGCTTATCAGAATTATGGATATTAATTAAATTGATAATATCAATATGTTCTTGGAAATGAGGTTAATTAGGAAATTTGATTAACTCGTTAAAAAAGTAAGGTGGCATTGTCGGTGTTACCTTACTTTTTTTTATGAGTTAACTAAAAAGTGAACAATTAACCATATAAATGGATAAAATTCTATTTGATATAATTTCTCTCATGCATAAATTTGTAGTATCAGATAAAAAATGACATGCTATGAGAAAGACTTTTTTAGCTATTACATTATTTTTAGCTTTTAGTAAAGCCGCATTGGCTCAGTTTGGAAACTGCACTGCATCGGAAATGCGGACTTATGTAGATAGTGCGACCGGCAATACTATCACTATGTTGACCGACACGATGAAGAATGACCGTTTTCTTTATCAGACTGATCCCATGTGGACGGCTGATGGCAAATACTTATTGTTCAGGTCTTCCAGCCGTGGAAATGACAAAGAGGTGGAAAGTACGCTTCCTAACGGAGAAAAACGTAAATGGACTCCTACACAGATTTACTTTATTGAAATGGCCACCGGTAAGATTATTCAAGCTACGGAAGGACCGAACTTGGGCAGTGCTTTTTTGGCTAATAAAACGAATCGTATGTTTGTCAGCCGGAAAGAAAAAGAAAACTGGAACATGTATGTAATGGACTTGAATAAATTCTTTGCCGATGTAAAACAAGGAAAAGTAGGTAAACCATCCGCTTATGAAACTTTCATAGGCACTTTCCCCACTGAGATGGGACGTCCGGGAGGATATGCTGTGGATTGTAATGATGATTATGCCTACATAACTGTTGAGCGTGAGGGTACGGAAGAGGAAAAGGAACGTATGATGAAAAACGCTTTCCTGCCTGAAAGTAACCAGCCGGTAAAGATAAAGCCAACTCTTTGCGGAATTCGTAAAATGAATCTCAGTACGGGAGAAGTAACTAAGGTTATTGATACGGAATTTAAAACAGGACATATACAAGCCAGCCGTTTTACTCCGGGTGAAATTGTTTTTTGTAACGAAACCGGTGGCGATGCCCATCAGCGTATGTGGTTTTGCACGGCAGATGGAACAGTCTTTAAACCTTTATATAAAGAAACTCCGCTAGATTGGGTGACTCATGAAACTTTTGCAACCAAAGATTTTGTATATTTCAATATCTTGGGATTTCAGCCGCGCCTTCGCAAACAGGCGAGTGGTATTGTGCGTATCAATTTGCGTACGGATGATGTAGAGTTGATAGGGCAGGTGGAATTAGAAAAAGATCGCCAAGCGATTGACGGCCAATTGGTAGGAAGAGGTTTCTGGCATTGTAATGCCAGCCGTGATAATAAATGGGCTGCCGGAGATACTTTTGGAGGAAATGTATGGTTGGTTAATGTACAGACCGGGGAGCGTCATTGGTTGGCGTCGGATACCAAGATGAAACCAGATCATGCACATCCCAGCTTTAGTCCGGATGGTACGAAAGTTCTTTTCCAATCCGGACATTTTACAAATGGAAAAAGATTGAATTTAATGATGGTGGATATTTCATCCTTTAAATAAAGTAAGGTTGGATATGAAAAATACACGTAAGATATTATTTTCCGCAGCTTTGTTGTCTTCAGGGCTTACGATGGCCCAGACTACAACGGCAGAGAAATCGCCCAATGTTATTTATATTATGGCGGATGATTTGGGAATAGGTGATTTGGGATGCTATGGTCAGCGTCAGATTAAGACACCGAATATTGATGGGATAGCTCAGAACGGGATGAAGTTTATGCAGCATTATTCCGGTTCTACGGTCAGTGCTCCGTCCCGTTGTGCTCTGATTACAGGAAAGCACATGGGACATGCCGCAATCAGAGGAAATGCAAAAGTGGCAGGTTCGGATGGATTGTTATATGAAACTCCGCTTCCTGCCGGTGAAGTTACCGTAGCCGATATTTTTAAAACAAAGAATTATGTTACCGGATGTGTAGGCAAATGGGGAATGGGAGGACCGGGTACGGAAGGTATGCCCGGTAAACATGGTTTTGATTATTTCTACGGTTATCTGGGACAACGTTTTGCTCATAGTTATTACCCTGAGTTCTTGCATGAGAATGAGCAGAAGATTATGCTGGATGGGAAATATTATTCGCATGACTTGATGTTGGAAAAGGCTTTGAACTTTATTGATGAAAATGCGCAGAAACCTTTCTTCCTTTATTTTTCACCGACCATACCCCATGCGGATCTTGATATAATGGGGGAAGCGATGACGGAGTATGAGGGGGAATTTTGTGAAACTCCTTTTGGAGGAAGCAGAGACGGTTATAAATCGCAGCAAAATCCGCGTGCGGCGTATGCGGCGATGGTTACTTATTTGGATAAAAGTGTGGGCTTGATTATTAAAGAGTTGAAAGAGAAAGGTTTGTATGATCATACGATCATTGTTTTTACTTCCGATAATGGAGTCCATTCGGAGGGAGGGCACGATCCATCTTATTTTGACAGTAATGGTCCGTTCAGAGGTCAGAAAAGAGATTTATATGAAGGAGGTATCCGTACTCCGTTCGTCATTCAATGGCCGGGAGTTATTCCACAAGGAGTAGTTACCAATCATATTTCTGCATTTTGGGATTTTTTGCCTACTATAGGTGAATTGGTGCAGGCGGATATTCCTCAAAATATTGATGGTATATCTTATTTGCCTACTCTTACGGGAAAAGGTACTCAGAAGGAGCATGATTGTATTTATTATGAGTTCTTTGAATTTGGAGGAAAGCAATCTATTATGACACCTGATGGTTGGAAGTTGGTGAGACTGGAAGTTAGTGATCCGTCTAAAACCTACGAAGAATTGTATAATATTTATACAGATCCGGCGGAAACTTCCAATGTGATAAAACAATATCCTGATGTGGCAAAAAAATTAAAGAATATGATAGGTGGTCAACGTGTTGAAAATGCCCGTTTCCATTTTTAAACAAGTAAGATTTATGAAGCAATCCTTATTTTTAAAGAAATGCAGTAAGTTCTGTTATGTACTTTTTGCAGTTTGTGGCTGTTTGGCTTGTACACAGAATCATAAGATTGAATGGCCGCAAGTGACTAACGAGACCAAGCCTTGGACGCGATGGTGGTGGGAAGGCAATGCGGTCAGGACTACTGACTTGGATACGGTTATGCGTAAGTACCAGGAGGCAAATCTGGGTGGATTGGAGATCACTCCTATTTATGGAATACATGGTTATGAGGATCGCTTTAAAGATTTTCTTTCTCCGGAATGGGTTGATTTGTTTCTGTATACTTTGCAGGAAGCGAAGCAGTTGGGGTTAGGAATTGATTTGGCTAATGCTTCGGGATGGCCGTTTGGAGGACCTTGGGTCCCTCCCGAAGATGCGTGCAAGACGGTGGCTTATAAAACTTATCAATTGAAAGAAGGCGAACAACTAAGTGAACCTGTCCGGTATAAGGAAGAAGGCTTTGTCAGATTGGCAGGGCATACTCCGGTAAAACTGGCGGATTTGAAAGAACCGGTCAGTGCGAATGCTGATTTACAGACATTGGCATTGGATCAGGTACGATATAAAAAGGAACTGCCTTTGATTATAGTGACCGCTAATAGTGATAAAGGTGAATGTCTTGACTTGACTTCAAAAATAAAGCCGGATGGTACATTGGACTGGACGGCTCCTCAAGGTGACTGGACTATTTGCGCTCTGTTCCAAGGTCATCATGGAAAAATGGTAGAACGTGCAGGGCCTGGTGGTGAAGGTGATGTGATAGACCATTTTTCAGCTTCGGCCATTGATCATTATCTCAGTAAATTTGATGAGGCTTTTAAAGGAAAGGATATCAGTTATCTGAGGTATTATTTTAATGACTCTTATGAAGTGGACGATGCAAGAGGCGAGTCAAATTGGACTCCTGCTTTTTTTGACGAATTCCAAAAGTATAGGGGATATGACTTGCGTCAGCACTTACCTGCATTGTTAGGTATGGATACACCGGACAAGAATGCAAGGGTGTTGTATGATTATAGACAAACCATAAACGATTTATTGATAAATCATTATTCCATTCGTTGGCAACATTGGGCGGCAAAACAAGGAAAGGGTATAAGGAATCAGGCTCATGGTTCTCCTGCCAATATTCTGGATTTGTATGCAGTGAGTGATGTGCCCGAAATAGAAGGGCGTGATTTGGTCAGTATAAAAGCGGCTCCGTCTGTAGCCCATACGGAAGGAAAGAAACTCTCATCTTCGGAAAGTGCGACTTGGCTGGATGAACATTTCCAATCGAATCTGGGAGATGTAAAGAAAGCACTTGACCTTTTCTTTCTGGGCGGGGTGAATCATATTTTTTATCATGGCACTTGTTTCAGTCCGCAGGAGGCTCCCTGGCCGGGATGGTTATTTTATGCGGCAGTCCATTTTCATCCGAACAATCCGTTTTGGGAGGATTTTAAATATTTGAATCAGTATGTTACTCGTGTGCAGTCATTTTTACAGGATGGCACTCCTGATAATGATGTTCTTTTATACTATAACATAGCCGATGTGATGTCTGAACAAGGGAACAGAAGCCTTCAACACTTTAGCGGATTGGATCGTAATATGTTGGAATCTTCGGTCAGAGAAAGTGCGGTAACTTTAACAGAGAATGGTTATGCGTGGGATATGATTTCTGACAAGCAACTTCTTAAAACTAATGTTGAGAAAGAAATGATTGTAACGCCCGGTGCCGCATATAAAACCGTTCTTGTTTCGGCGGCGCAATATATTCCTTATGAAACAATGGAAAAACTGATGGCTTTGGCTGATGAAGGTGCTACCGTTGTGTTTTATAAGGGAATTCCTCAAGATATGGCCGGAATGATTCTTTCGGAAGAGAAACAGGCTCATTTTAAAGAAATGCTGGATGCTCTGGACTTTCATGCTGAAGGTGCTGTTAAATGTGCTCGTGTAGGTAAGGGGAAGATTTGTTTGTCAGATGATATTAATGCTCTGATGAATGAGGCGAATGTGGGTGCCGAGAAAATGTATCAGGCAGGTCTGCAATGTATCCGAAGAAATAGTGCGACGGGAAAATATTACTTTATAGAAAATAGTAGCGACCGTAAAATAGAGGATTGGATTCCACTTCGTACAGAAGCTCGGAGTGCGGCGATTTTCAATCCAATGACTGGTGCCAGTGGTTTGGCTGCTATGAAACGCAATGACGGGCAAACAGATGTTTACCTGGAATTGAATCCGGGTGAAACTGTCATTGTATCAACTTCCAGTCAGAATTTTACAGGAGATGCCTATGCTTATTATCAAAATGCAGGTGAGCCAAATCCAGTTTCCGGCAGTTGGACTGTTTCTTTTGTTCAAGGAGGTCCTCAACTTCCTGCTTCTATAACGGTTGATAGTTTGGGCTCATGGACTGATTTTGTAGGGGATGAATATAAAGCTTTTTCTGGAACAGCCGTTTATACGACTACTATAAATAAGGTGCCTGTAGCGGATGTGATCAAATTGGATCTTGGCTCTGTAGCGGAAAATGCATCTGTCTATTTGAATGGAGATTATATCGGTACAGTGATTGACTCTCCTTATCAATTGTATATCCCTGCTGAAAAATTCAAAGGACAGGATGAGTTAGTTGTCAGAGTAGCCAACTCTATGGCGAATCGAATTGCTTATATGGATAAGAAGGGAGTGGACTGGAAGATTTTCTATAATGTAAATATGTCTGCAAGAAAAAAGGAAAATGTGAAAAATGGTATCTTTGATGCTTCTGATTGGGAACCAAAATCTTCAGGACTATTGGGACCTGTAACGTTGACTCCGGCTATGGTGAAGCAATGAATTATATAGTCCTGATGTTGCAACCTATAGAATAAATGTTTCAGGGTGTTTGTGTAATATGTTGAGTATTAATGTAATATGTGAATATGCGCAACATGAATACCCTGAAATTTCGTTTTGAACGAATTTCTATATAAATGTATCTTATTCTATGGTAGGCAAGAGGACTTTATGCTAGTTTTGCAACAAACAATTTGAGATAGCTATGAGAAACAAAATTCTTTTATTTTTATTGACTTTTATAGGAATAAGTCAGATTGCGGCAGCATCATCTGTCCGTGATAAATACAATTTTAATTCTGAATGGTTACTTTATGTTGGCGATACACCGGAAGCCAAAGAGGTACGTTTCCAGGATACGGATTGGAAGAAAGTAACATTACCCCGTCCTTTTAATGAAGATGAAGCTTTTCGTTTGAGTATAGAACAACTGACAGATACTGTGATGTGGTATCGTAAACATTTCCGTCTGCCTGCCGATAGCAAGAACAAAAAAGTCTTTGTTGAATTTGAAGGGGTTCGTCAAGGAGCTGATTTTTATATCAATGGCGAATATATCGGCTTGCATGAAAATGGTGCGATGGCTGTAGGTTTCGATTTGACTCCTTATATTAAATATGGACAAGAGAATGTAATGGCGGTCCGCATTGATAACAATTGGAATTATAAGGAACGTGCTACCGGCACCAAATATCAATGGAGTGACCGTAATTTCAACGCCAATTATGGAGGTATACCAAAGAATGTATGGCTTCATGTTACTGATAAACTTTATCAGACACTTCCCTTGTACAGTAATTTAAAAACTACCGGTGTCTATATCTATGCGGAAGATATCCGTGTGAAGTCTCGTAAGGCTGTGGTTCATGCGGAGTCTGAAATAAAAAATGAATATAATCGGGATAAGAAAGTCGCTTATAAGGTTGAAGTGTTTGATCGTGACGGGAAAAGCATAAAAAGTTTTGAGGGTACTCAGACGGTAGTAAAACCGGGTGAAACTGCGACTTTGGAAGCTTCGGCAGAAATAGACGGACTTCATTTCTGGAGTTGGGGATACGGATATTTGTACACAGTAAAAACCAGTTTATGGGTGGATGGCAGAAAAGTAGATGAAGTGGCTACCCGTACCGGTTTCCGTAAAACTCGTTTCGGCAAAGGAATGATTTGGTTGAATGACCGGGTGATTCAGATGAAAGGTTTTGCACAGCGTACCAGTAATGAATGGCCGGGAGTCGGTATGAGTGTTCCTGCATGGCTGAGTGATTATAGCAACGGTCTGATGGTGGAAGATAATGCCAACTTGGTTCGTTGGATGCATATCACCCCTTGGAAGCAGGATATTGAATCGTGTGACCGTGTCGGATTGATTCAGGCGATGCAGGCCGGTGATGCAGAAAAGGACCGTGAAGGCCGTCAATGGGAACAACGTACAGAATTGATGCGTGATGCCATTATTTACAACCGTAATAATCCGAGTATTTTATTCTATGAATGTGGAAACGAATCAATCAGTCGTGAACACATGATAGAAATGAAAGCGATTCGTGATAAGTATGACCCTCATGGAGGCCGTGCCATCGGTTCCCGTGAAATGCTTGATATTCGTGAAGCCGAATATGGTGGCGAGATGCTTTATATCAATAAGAGCAAACATCATCCGATGTGGGCCATGGAATACTGCCGTGATGAAGGTCTGCGCAAATATTGGGATGAATATTCTTATCCATATCATAAAAATGGGGAAGGAAATAATTCATTCCGTTCTGCAATGACTAATAAGGTCCAGAAAAAGGTGGATGCCCGTGCTTATAATCACAATCAGGATTCCTTTACTATTGAGAATGTGATTCGTTGGTTTGATTATTGGCGTGAACGCCCGGGTACAGGTGACCGTGTCAGCTCAGGAGGTGTGAAAATCATCTTCTCGGATACGAATACACATTATCGTGGTGTGGAGAATTATCGTCGTAGTGGTGTGACAGATGCCATGCGTATCCCTAAAGATCCTTTCTATGCACATCAGGTGATGTGGGACGGATGGGTGGATATAGAGAATCCCCGTATTCATATCGTTGGTCATTGGAACTATAAAGAAGATGTGGTTAAACCTGTTTATGTGGTATCCAGTGCTGAAAAAGTGGAATTGTTCCTGAATGGTAAATCTTTAGGAAACGGTCAAAGAGATTATCATTTCTTGTATACTTTCAAAGATGTGGCATTTGTTCCGGGCAAGTTGGAAGCTGTAGGGTATGATAAGAATGGAAAAGAATGTTGCCGCGCTGAATTGCAGACTGCCGGCAAGCCGGAACAGATTAAACTTAGTGTGATTCAAAGTCCTAAAGGCTGGAAAGCGGATGGAGCTGATATGGTATTGCTTCAAGTGGAAGTGATGGATAAAGATGGCAGACGTTGCCCGCTGGCTAATGATCTGATACATTTTGACGTAGAGGGACCGGCTGAATGGCGTGGTGGAATAGCACAGGGCAAAGATAATTATATTCTTTCAAAAGATTTGCCTGTAGAATGTGGAATCAACCGGGCTTTGATACGCTCTCTTACGACTCCGGGAGCAGTTCGTATAACAGCCAAGGCTGATGGATTGCAATCTGCCGAAATCAGTCTTTCTTCCGCACCGGTTGAAGTGAAGAATGGCTTGAGTAACTATATTCCGGGAGATGAACTGGAGGGCAGGCTGACCCGTGGAGAAACTCCGTTGACTCCTTCTTACAAAGATACGAAAGTCGATGTGAATATCTTATCGGCGGTTGCCGGAGCCAACCAGGATGAAACGATAAAAAGTTTCGATGATAATGAATTGAGTGAATGGAAGAATGATGGCAGACTGAACAGTGCATGGATAACTTATAGTTTGGAACGTGCGGCCCGTGTGGATGAAATTTGCATGAAACTTACCGGTTGGCGTTTGCGTAGCTATCCTTTGGAAATATATGCAGGTGATGAACTGATTTGGAGTGGTGAGACTGAAAAGAGTTTGGGATATATCCACCTGAATGTAAAACCTGTATTGACAAATGAGATAACCATTCGTTTGAAAGGTGCCAGCAAGGAAGGTGACGGTTTCGGACAAATTGTAGAGGTTGCTGCGCCTGCTGCGGGTGAATTGGATTTGTTTAAGGCAAAAAATGGCGATAAAACCAATCACGAGTTACGCATTGTTGAAATTGAGTTTAAAGAGAATTTGTGGCAATAGAGATGTGGATATTTTTTAGAGGTAAAGATTGATAGACAGGAGTTTCTTTTTTAAGTAGATAGGCGGGGAAACTCCCCGCTTGTATTAAGGTTTTATAAATTGTTAGATGAAACATTGGGTTATGATGAATATGCTTCTGCTTGTCGGAAGCATATTCGCTTTCTCCCAACCTTATAGTGGAGAAAAGCTTTCAAGAGGATTGATTGGAATTCCTACAGAGGAAGGAATGTATTTTAGCTGGCGCATGACCTTGGAGGATGCAGCCGGATTACAATTTGATTTATACCGTAGTTCCGGTGGAGGTGCGGAGGTAAAATTAAATAAAGAACCGATAGATCGGACTTCCGATTTTTTAGACCGTACGGTTGATTATACGGTGGATAATCGTTGGACTTTAAAAGCAACTACCGGGGAAGTCGCTACCTGGACCCGTTTGAAGGGAGAGAAACGGAATCCTTATTTAAGTATTCCTGTTTGTAAACCGGAGGACGGAGAAATAGCAGGTGAATCATTCACTTATACAGCTAATGATTGTAGTGTAGGTGATCTGGATGGTGATGGAGAGTATGAGATTATTTTAAAATGGTCTCCTTCTAATTCAAAGCGACCGCCACAACGTGGCTTTACCGGTAATACCTATTTGGACGCATATAAAATGGATGGAAGAAGATTGTGGCGTATTGATTTGGGACCGAATGTACGTTCCGGAGCAGCCACTACTAATTTCTTGGTTTTTGATTTTGATGGAGATGGATGTGCGGAAATCTGTTGTAAGACAGGAGATGGTACTGTCGATGGGCTGGGACATCGGATAGGAGATGCCCAAGCCGACTGGAGGACATGGGATAAAAAAAGTCCTACGTATGGTAAGATAGTAAATGGCCCGGAATACCTCACGGTTTTTGAGGGACGTACCGGAAAAGAACTGGATTCGAAAGAATATATTCCAACCCGTTATCCCTTGGATGGTTGGGGAGGTGTCGGTGGCAATTGTGGTAATGATAATACTGGTGGTCGTTCAGACCGTTTTACAGCTGGAGTAGCTTTTCTGGATGGAAAAACGCCTTCACCTATCATGGTAAGAGGATGGTACGGACGGACGGTGGTGGCTGCATGGACTTTTACAAACGGGGCATTGGAACATACATGGACTTTTGATAGTGCGGCACCGGGGTGGGAGGCCTATTCGGGCATGGGAAATCATAGTGTGACCGTAGCGGATTTTGATGGTGATGGTTGTGATGAAATCTGTGTGGGGGCTATGACTGTAGACCATGATGGTAAAGGACTGTTTACTACGGGCTTGCGTCACGGTGATGCTTTACATGCCGGACGTTTTATTCCTTCCCGTCAAGGTATGCAGGTTTTTGGCGTGCATGAAAATGAAGGCGATAATGAAATTGTAAAGCGTACTCCTGCCGTAGCTATGTTTGATGGAGCGACCGGAGAAATTATCTGGCAGGATGGTTTGGGACAAGATGCCGGTCGTGGAGTAGCTGCTGATATTGATCCGCGTTATGATGGAGCAGAGTGTTGGTGCAATATAGGAGGTTTGAGAAGAGGGGATACCGGAGAAATAATCAGTAATAGAAAGCCTGACTCCTGTAATTTTACCATTTATTGGGACGCTGATCCCTTAGCGGAATTACTGGATCATGTTTCCATCAGTAAATGGAATTGGAATGCGGAAAGTACAGATTTATTATTGAAAGCCGAGGGAGTTGTTTCCAATAATGGAACAAAAGGTAATCCGTGTTTGTCGGGTGATATTTTAGGAGATTGGCGAGAAGAGGTCATTTGGCCTTCCGAAGACCAGACGGAATTACGTATTTATTCTACTACCATACCGGCTGTGGACAGACGTGCCACATGGATGAATGACCGTCAGTACAGGTTGGCGATAGCTTGGCAGAATGTAGCGTATAACCAACCGCCGCACCCTAGTTTCTAGCCTTGTCGCTACTCTGATTAGGATATATGTACTATTGGTTGAACGAATAAACAGGAAAATGAATGAATTTCTATTCTCCGGTTTGTTCGTTCATCTTATTTTTGTGAGAAATTTGAAATGCAATAAAAGAAAAACACTATAAATGTCATGAAAGGAAACAAACTTTGTTTATGCTTTTTGTTAGCTGCCGGAGTAGGATTGGGAGCACATGCTCAAAATAAAATAGCTGCTCCGATGAAGGATGTGAATCAAGTCGTTGATAATACACTTGATAGTTTGAATGTGGCGCGTTCCGCCCGTCCTGTTTCAGGTTCCAGCCGGAAAGGGGATAATCCGGTGTTGTTCCTTGTTGGAAATTCAACGATGCGTACCGGTACGTTGGGCAATGGAAATAACGGTCAATGGGGATGGGGATATTTTGAACACGAGTATTTTGATGAAAATAAGATAACCGTTGAAAATCACGCATTGGGAGGAACCAGCAGCCGTACTTTTTATAACCGGTTATGGCCTGATGTCTTGAAAGGAGTTCGTAAAGGTGACTGGGTTATCATAGAATTGGGACATAATGACAATGGTCCGTACGATAGTGGCCGTGCCCGTGCCTCTATTCCGGGAATTGGCAAAGACAGTCTGAATGTGACTATTAAAGAGACAGGAGCAAAAGAGACCGTATATACGTATGGGGAATATATGCGTCGTTTTATTCATGATGTGAAGAAAAAAGGCGCTCATCCTATTTTGATGTCCCTGACTCCTCGCAACGCTTGGGAAGATGCAGACAGCACTATTATTACCCGGGTAAATCAGACATTTGGATTATGGGCGAAGCAGGTAGCTAAAAAAGCGAGAGTTCCTTTTATTGATCTGAATGATATCTCGGCACGCAAATTTGAGAAATTCGGCAAAGAAAAAGTAAAGTATATGTTCTATCTGGACCGCATTCACACAAGTGCTTTTGGCGCACGTGTCAATGCAGAATCAGCAGCCGAAGGAATCCGTAATTATAAAGGGTTGGAACTGGCTCGTTATTTGAAACCGGTAGAAAAAGATACGGTTACGGGGGCTACCCGTAAAAAGGGGAATCCTGTATTGTTTACGGTGGGAGACAGTACTGTGAAGAATGCCGATAAAGATGAAAAGGGTATGTGGGGATGGGGAAGTGTTATTCACGAACTGTTTGACACGGAAAGGATCTCTGTAGAGAATCATGCGAAAGCGGGCCGCAGTGCGCGTACTTATTTAGATGAAGGGCGTTGGGATAAAATCTATCATGCACTTCAGCCGGGAGATTTTGTTTTGATACAATTCGGACATAATGATGCAGGTGACATAAACACAGGGAAAGCGCGTGCGGAATTACCCGGTTCAGGAAATGAAAGCAAGGTCTTCAAAATGGAGAAAACCGGCAGCTATCAAGTGGTTTATTCTTTCGGCTGGTATTTGCGTAAGTTTATTATGGATGTAAAAGAAAAGGGAGCTGTTCCTATTGTCCTGAGTCATACACCCCGCAATAAGTTTGATAATGGTGAGATAGAGCGCAATACCAGTTCTTTTGGTAAATGGACGCGTGAAGCGGCAGAAGCGGCCGGGGCTTATTTTATAGATTTGAATAAAATATCAGGAGACAAGCTCCAGGATATGGGATACAATCAAGGTTTGCGTGTAGTAGGAACGTATTTCAATCATGACCATACCCATACCTCTTTGAAAGGTGCCCGTATGAATGCCCGGAGTATTGCTGACGGGCTGAAAGCTACGGACTGTCCGTTAAAAGACTTTTTAAAGTAAATGAAAACAAAACAACATCGTATGAAAAATCTGTTTCTGTTTTTATTTCTATTAGTTGTCTTTACGTCAAAGGCACAGGATAATAGGGTTTCCGGTTTAAATTCCCGTCAGTTTACTAAATACTGGAAGGTTGAATCGGAATCGCCTGATTATAAAGTGACGTTTCAGGGAGATACCGCTGAAATAGTATCTCCCAAAGGATTGACTCTTTGGAGAAAAGAGAAGATGAGTGGAAAAGTGACCATTGAATATGATGCATGTGTGGTGGTGGAGTCGGATGGAGATCGTCTGAGTGATTTGAACTGCTTCTGGATGGCATCAGACCCTCAATATCCCGATAATTTATGGAAGCGCGAAAAATGGCGTAGCGGTATATTTTTGAATTGTTATTCTTTACAGCTTTACTATTTGGGATATGGTGGCAATCATAACTCTACTACACGTTTCCGTCGTTATGATGGGGATGAGTCGGGTATTACAAATCCTAAAGCCCGTCCTGCTATTCTAAAGGAATATACGGATGCCGGACATTTGCTGAAGCCGAATCATTGGTATCACATCAAAATTACCAACGAGAACAATAGGGTTAGTTATTACATAGACGGTGAGCGCTTGGTGGACTTCAGGGATGCTGAACCGTTACGGGAAGGCTGGTTTGGTTTTCGTACCACTTTGTCGCGTACTCGTATTACAAATTTCAGTTATGAATGCTCATCGCAAGAGGCGACTGCTGTTCCCTTGCAATGGATTGGTGAGACTCCCCGGCAGGATAAGGTCGTAAGTTTCGGAGTGCCTTTTGATAAAGGGGAAGTTTTTCCGGAAAACAAGTTACGGCTATCTGCAGAAAGTGGTGAGGATATTCCTATTGATACCTGGACTTTGGCTTATTGGCCGGATGGTTCTGTAAAGTGGGGAGGAATAGCTGGAGTTATTCCTGCCGGAACAGAAAAACTGACTCTGGAAAAGGCGGTAAAGAAATCTAAAGCGAAATCCAAACTGCCGGATACAGATAAAAAGAAGTCCGTTTCTGTGGCAGAAACATCACAGGGTATTCATATTTCTACCGGAGTCATTTCAGCATATATACCTCGTCAAGGCGAATTTTTGATAGATAGTCTGTTATATAAAGGTGTGAAAGTAGGAGAAAAGGCTAGGCTTATCTGCCATACGCAAAGCGAACCGGTACTTGAAAGTACTTCTCAAGTTTCTTTCACTAATTATATAGGAGAACTGAAATCTGTGACTGTAGAGCGTGCCGGTTCTGTGCGTGCGCTTGTTAAATTGGAAGGGGTACACAAAAGTCCGAATGGTCGTGAGTGGTTGCCCTTTGTGGTACGGCTTTATTTTTATGGTGGCAGTGAGCAAGTGAAAATGGTGCATAGCTTTGTATATGACGGAGATCAGAACAAAGATTTCATTCGCGCCTTGGGAGTTCGTTTTGACGTTCCTATGCGTGAGGCTTTATACAATCGCCATGTAGCTTTCTCTTGTGCCGATGGTGGAGTCTGGAGCGAGCCCGTTCAGCCTTTGGTGGGACGACGCATACTTACATTGGGTAAAACCGGAAATGGAGAATCTTCATTACAGCAACAGCAGATGGAAGGAAAACGCATTCCTTCTTATGAAGCTTTTGACGAAAAGAACCGTGCTTTGCTTGATCATTGGGCTTCTTGGGACAGTTATCGTCTGTCCCAACTGACAGCGGATGCATTTTCAATCCGTAAACGTGCCAATGACAATAATCCTTGGATAGGTACTTTTTCCGGTACACGTAGTGAGGGTTATGCCTTTGCCGGAGATATAACCGGAGGCATGGGGCTTGAGTTGCATGATTTCTGGCAGTCTTATCCGTCTTCTATTGAAATCTCGGATGCAAAAACTCCGGTGGCTGCTCTTACCGCATGGATATGGAGTCCGGATGCTGAACCGATGGACTTGCGCCATTATGATAATGTGGCCCATGACTTGAATGCCAGTTACGAAGATGTGCAAGAAGGAATGAGCACCCCTTACGGGATTGCCCGTACAACGACTCTTACCTTGATACCTCAGGGTGGTTATAGCGGAAAGAAAGCTTTTGCAGAACAAGCTAAACAACTTGCCGGACCGGGAGTGCTGATGCCTGTACCTGACTATTTGCATGCCAAGCAGGCGTTTGGTGTTTGGAGCCTTCCCGATCGTAGTACTCCTTTCCGTGCCCGGGTGGAAGACAGGCTGGATGCTTATATCAGCTTCTATCAAAAAGCGATAGAGCAAAACAAATGGTATGGTTTCTGGAATTATGGGGATGTGATGCATGCATACGATCCTGTCCGCCATACCTGGCGTTATGATATCGGAGGTTTTGCATGGGATAACACGGAACTGGCTTCTAATATGTGGCTATGGTATAATTTCCTGCGTACCGGACGTGCTGATATCTGGCGCATGGCAGAAGCTATGACCCGTCATACGGCGGAAGTGGATGTGTATCATATCGGTCCGAATGCAGGATTGGGTAGCCGGCACAACGTCAGTCATTGGGGATGTGGAGCCAAAGAAGCACGGATCAGTCAGGCTGCCTGGAATCGTTTCTACTATTATCTTACTACGGACGACCGATGCGGTGATTTAATGACCGAAGTAAAAGATGCCGATCAGAAACTGTACACGCTGGACCCCATGCGTCTGGCGCAACCTCGCAGTCAGTATCCTTGTACGGCACCTGCACGTCTCCGCATCGGTCCCGACTGGTTGGCATACGCCGGAAACTGGATGACTGAATGGGAACGTACCGGCAATACGGTTTACCGTGACAAAATTATAGCCGGGATGAAAAGTATTGTGGCACTGCCCAACCGTATCTTTACAGGTCCGTTGGCTTTAGGTTATGATCCGGCTACAGGGATTATTACCAGCGAATGTGATCCCAAGTTAGAAAGTACAAATCATTTGATGACCATCATGGGAGGTTTTGAAGTCATGAATGAAATGATCCGTATGGTTGATTATCCCGAATGGAATGAGGCATGGCTTGATCTTGCCGCCCGTTATAAGCAGAAAGCATGGGAGTTAAGGAAAAATCGTTTCCGTATATCCCGTTTGTTGGGATATGCAGCCTATCATACCCGTAATGCAAAAATGGCGGAAGAGGCTTGGACTGATTTGTTTTCCCGCTTGGAACATACTCCGGCTCCACCTTTCCGTATAGAAACTGTTCTTCCGCCGGAAGTTCCCGCTCCTTTGGATGAATGTACAAGTATCAGTACCAATGATGCCGCCCTTTGGAGTCTGGATGCCATTTATATGCAGGAAGTGATTCCGGTGGATGGTATGAGATAGGATATTTTCGTATCTGTTTGATGATATCATTGTATAGCTTATCATCCTGAACATGAGTGAAGAATCTGTTTACAACAACTCTTTTATTGTTTACAGATTCTTCACTAATATTCAAAATAATAGAAATGACAGAATCATTATTCAACAATCCATTTTTCAATATTCCGTGTTTCAGCACTGAAGTTCACTCCTATTTTAAACAGTCTTCGTCCGTCTGTTTCAAAAGGAAGTGCGTAATGCTTGTCGTTAATCTGCTGTAAGGCTTCTTCCGCTGTTCCGTTCAGTTTAAACTCCATTATATAGATAAACTTGTCTGTCTGCAAAACGAGGTCTATGCGGCCCCTGCTGGTGTGATACTCCACTTTGACATAGAAACCTACCAGCTTAAAGATGATGAAAAGTACATTCTCGTAATGCAGTTCCTGTTCACGGATAATCTCGTATGTAGTGTCTGCAAAGAAGCTTTGCAGGCGTTGGAAGAAAGAATTGTAGTCGCCGGAACGTATTTCACGGACAAACTTTTATATCTCAAATGGAGATTCAACGTTGTTCATGCTGGTATAATAAGGTACAAGAAACTGTATGAACCCTTCTTCCACTTCTTTGTTTGGAAAGCCCAAATGATAGATACCGAACTCTTCATCATATCCTTTTATAGTAAGATATCCACTTTGATAGATAACAGGAATGGGACTGGTTGACTCCGAATCAATGCTGTTCAACACTTGGGCATTGGTCTCTTCGTGTGCCATCCGTTCCAGATTGTAATGATGTCTTTTTAGCAGTTCCACCAAGTAAGTAGGAGTCCCCGTCTCGAACCAGTAACTGCCAAATTCCTTGCGCTTGAAAGCATTGAGCAGACTGAACGGATTATACATGCCGATGGAGTTGTGGGTGAAGTGATAGCCATCATAATATTGTCTTAGTTTTTCGCAGAAGCTGTCATAGGTCATCTTTTGTACATCTGCAAATTCATGAAGTTCGGTTTCCAAATTCTTATGAATTTCTTTTTCGCTGATGCCACATAATTCTATATATTCATTCCACATCGAAATATCATCCAGGTTATTCAGATCACTGAATACACTTACTTTTCCAAACTTAGTTACTCCTGTCAGCATGGCGAATTTGATGCAGCCATCCTTGCTTTTCAATGCTCCGTAGAATGCTTTAAGTGTTTCGCGAAAACTATTTTGCAATTCTTTATTGCCGATGGCTTGCAACATGGGCTTGTCATATTCGTCTACCAGAATCACTACACGTTGGCCTGTTTGTTCATAAGCGCGCTGAATGGTGCCTTCAAAACGCATGGACAAGGAATCTTCGGCAGGCTCGCTTCCATATAGCTTTTCCCAGGTTACCAATGTACGGTTCAGTTTGCTTTCCAAACTTTGCGGACTATCATATTTCTGTGTATTCAGGTCAATGTGCAGTATGGGATATTTTGTCCAGTCCTTTTCCAGTTTTTCCATAGCCAGTCCTTGAAAAAGTTCCTTTTTCCCTTGGAAATAAGCTTCCAGAGTGGAGATAAGCAGGCTTTTTCCGAAGCGGCGTGGGCGGCTCAGGAAATAATAGCGTCCGGATTTCACCAATTGATAAATCAATGCTGTTTTATCAATATAGAAATAGCCATCCAGGCGGAGACTTTCAAAATTCTGTATACCGATAGGATAAATCTTATTGCCCATACTTTTTTGTTTTTAAATGATAACATACAAAGTTACTGATTTCCTTTTTATTTCCTGTATTTTCAGCGAATTCTTTTGGAATAATGTTTTGTTTTTAAGTAGGTATGTCACAGAGGGGAATACAGAAACTTTTCATCTTTTGTTCTCTCCTAAAAGGATTTTATGATCTTTTGTTTCTTAATTTATGTCGATGGTTGATGTGGATAAAGTATAATTTATGAGATACCTTATTAGAAATAATCAGTAACAGGCAAAAATGGGTTCATCTGAAGAAATTTATTGGGACATGGCAAAAAATAATAGAAAGTTGGACGCGAAAATGCCATCATGCCCTCATTTTTTTTGCCATAACTTATTTATAATGAACTGCTTATTAGTGGTGGTAGCATCGGTGTTAGTGAGGGCATTGCCCTCACTAACACCGATGCTTAAAAATAAATTATTCAGACTTTATCGCATGATACAAAGTACTTTTATTGCTGGCTTTTGGGGGAATGCTCAGCTTGCAGGGAATGCGTCTGGAATAATTTATATTGTTGATTTATAGTTCTTTTTATGCGTATGTCCTTTCGGGTAATTGAAAATCTTCATGAGCGGTCTCCCTTCTTCCTTCTTCTCTGAAGTAGCAGAAGAAAAGTGATATTTGAAAAACTGCTCCAAAGGCAAAATTTGCTCAAATTCGGTGTTGTTTTGCCACAATACCCTACTCTTTTTCATCATTCACCCCCTAACGTTCGTTCTTATAAAGCAGCTGCATGGCTTGTGAATCGAGTTGGTGGTAGTCTATGTGTGCATATTTCCCTGTCTCTTATTTCTTTTCTTTCTTTTCTTTTCCTACTTTTTATATGTTTGTAATTGCTTATCTACCTAGGTGGTTAAGTCTAACCACAAGAGTGGTTAAAGTTAACCACAAAGGTGACTAGACTTAATCACATCCGTGGTTATGGCGGATGCATTATATTTTTTACTATATTATTCCTTGTTATTTATTTGTTATATTGTTGATTATTAATGTGCTATTATTTGATTATGTCGATTGTTTTTCTTGTCTTTATAAGATATATTAAAACATAAACTAACATGAAAA
>OHDA01000376.1_pt1 | contig 24034 bp, 15 predicted proteins | sample 1566881 | NCBI WGS metagenome assembly OHDA01 (sample SAMEA3879585, study PRJEB24766) | human gut metagenome | biome: human-associated habitat; feature: feces | place: USA | collected 1985/1987
CGGGATCTGTGGCTGGTGGAAGTGAAGGATTACCGTTTTGACGCCCGGCCCAAAGTGGGGGAACTGGTCTGTGCCCTGAGCCGCAAGGTCCGGGATACGATGTTCCTCCTCCGGGCCGCTTCCGTGGCCGCTCCGGACGAGGAGCCGGCGGAGGGCATTTCCCTGAGGGATTTTTCCATTCAGGCCTCGGGGGCGGAAACGCTTCATCTGGCCTTTTTGCTGGAAATGGGCATGGGCGGCGTCTGGACGGACGGCGGCCTGCTGGCGAATGTCAAGAACCTGCTGGTGGGGTCCATGCGTTTTCTGGATGCGGAACTGGTTTGCGCGCCCATTACCTATCCCCGCCGCATCGGCCCCTGGCGCGTGACCTCCGCCCACGGGGAGGTGAGCAAGCGGGTGGAAATCCGCCGCGCCAGAAAATTGGCGGAAATCCAGGAGCAGAGGCGGCGGGAGCGGCTGAACGCGCAGGAGGAGGGGGCCTGGCAGGAAAAGAGCCGGGAAAATGCCGGTTCCCGTGCGGCTCCGGCGGAAGAAAGGATGCCCCAGTGGAAGCGGCGTCTCCGGCAGCGCATGAACGGAGAAAGCGCGAACCATGAGGGGCGGCGCAGAAAAAGAAAGCGGGAATGAGGCCTGCGCCGGTTAAGGCCTTATTGCCGGGAAGAGCCCCGGCCCGGAACGGTGCGGGCCCGTCCTGCGGCGGCTGTCTGGCATGTCTCGGAAAAAAGTTTTATTTTACAAGGACTCGCGTATCATGCCGCCCTATTCATTAACTTCTGTGTGCTAACCACATTATGTCTGACAGAATGCCACCCAGTCCTCCCCGTCCTCCCAAATTTCCCGGCTCCGGCAGGCCCGAATCCCCCAACTGGGGCGTGTGGGTCATGGTACTTCTCATTGTAGGCGTCCTTGCGTTTGGCTTTTTCACCCCTGAATCTTTCGGGCTGGGCCCCCGCAAGGAAAATCTGGAATCCTTTGAAGCCCAGTATAAGGCGGGGCGCGTGGTGCTGAACGACCCCAAGGCCCCCGTGGAAGTGGTGCTGAGCGAAAACGGTTCCGAAGGCGTTATTCACGCGCTGGTGTACAGGAAGGAAATTCAGCCGAAGGTGGAAATGACCCCCTTTGCGCTGACTTATTCCATGTCCCTTCCGGACCGCGACAAGCCTTTGCTGAATGAACTTTCCGGCTACAGGGTGGTGGAGAGCCCGTACCGGACGGAAGAGGGAAAGAATGTTTCCCTCATTCCTGAGGGAGCCCAGAAGCTTTCCGTGCCTGAATTCAACCGCCTGGCCCTGGAAGGCCGCATCGCCGGAGGAAAGGACGGCATCATCCTGGCGGAAGACGGCAACCAGAACGTGCTGGTCGGACAGATTGTCACCCGCATCTGGCCCGCGGCTACGGGAGACGCCTCCGTGGACAAGCAGCGTTTTGAACGCGTGGAAGTGCCTTTTACCCTGGAGTTCCAGGGAGACCGCGTCAAGCAGCTTCTGGGGCCGGATACGAAGTTCAAGCGTGAATCCGGTTCCTGGGGCGGCATCCTGCTGAATCTGCTGCCCATCGTGCTCATTCTGGTGATTCTGTTTTTCATGTTCCGCGCGCAGAGCGGCGGGGCCCGGGGGGCCATGAGCTTCGGCAAAAGCCGGGCGCGCCTCATCTCCCCGGACAAGAACAAGGTGACGTTCAAGGATGTGGCCGGCATCAGCGAAGCCAAGGAGGAAGTGTGGGAACTGGTGGAGTTCCTGCGCAATCCGGAAAAATTCCGCGACCTGGGCGCTACCATTCCCCGCGGCGTGCTGATGGTCGGGGCGCCCGGCACGGGCAAAACTCTGCTGGCGCGTGCCATTGCCGGGGAGTCCAACGCTTCCTTCTATTCCATCAGCGGCTCGGACTTTGTGGAAATGTTCGTGGGGGTGGGTGCAAGCCGTGTCCGCGATATGTTTGAACAGGCCAAAAGGACGGCGCCCAGCCTGATTTTCATTGATGAAATTGACGCCGTGGGCCGCCAGCGCGGTTACGGCATGGGCGGCGGCAATGACGAGCGGGAACAAACGCTGAACGCCCTGCTGGTGGAGATGGACGGTTTTGAAAACAACTCCAATGTAATCGTGATTGCCGCCACCAACCGTGCGGACATCCTGGACCCGGCCCTGCTGCGTCCCGGCCGCTTCGACCGGCAGGTGGTGGTGAACCTGCCGGACGTCCGGGGGCGCGAACAGATCCTGCAGGTGCATGCCAGAAAAGTGAAGATGGCGCCCGGAGTCAGCTTTGAGCGGATTGCCCGCGGCACGTCCGGCTTTTCCGGTGCCCAGCTGGCCAACCTGGTCAATGAAGCCGCCCTGTTGGCCGCCCGCAAGGGTCTGAAGGAGATTACGGAGGCCGAATTGGAAGAAGCCCGCGACAAGGCGGGGCATGCCATCTGCCTGTTGAAAACGCCGCACAGCGAGCCGCTGCACCGGGTGACCATTGTTCCCCGCGGCGGGGCCCTCGGCATGACCATGTGGCTTCCTTCCGACGACAAGATGCACCAGCTCCGGTCCGAAATGCTGGACCAGCTCGTCGTGGCGATGGGCGGGCGCTGCGCCGAACAAATCGTTTTTGGTGATGTGACCAGCGGCGCTACCGGAGACATCAAGAGCGCCACCAACCTGGCGCGGCGCATGGTGTGCGAATTCGGCATGAGCGAAAAACTGGGGCTGATTGAGTACGGAGAACACCAGGGAGAAGTTTATATTGCCCGCGACCTGGGGACGCGTTCCCGCAATTATTCCGAATCCACGGCGGAGCTGATTGACTCGGAAGTCCGCTTCCTGGTGGACAGCGCTTATGAACGCGCCATGGCCATCCTGACGGAAAACCGGGACAAGCTGGACATTCTGACGGAGGCCCTGATGGAGTTTGAAACGCTGGAAGGTTCCCAGGTCATGGATATTCTGGAATACGGGGAAATGAAAAACCCTCCCTCCAGGGTGACTCCGCCCCCCATGCCTTCCGAAGTGGAGGAACAGCCCGGGAAGGATGATTCCGGCCATACCGAGAAGAAAGAAGCTGAAGAGACCCGCGCGGACGGCGCTGAAGAACGGAAGATGGAAGGGGAACTGGAACAGGCGGAACGGGACCCCTTCTCCTACAATCCCGTTGATGAGTTCGGCAAGGACGGCGGAGAAAAGAAATAATTCAATAGAAACGAATCGAATATGGTAGCCAACGATGCGATGGAACTGGCCAGGATGTGCGCCCGCGCCGCGGATGACGCCAAGGCCGAAAATGTGCGGGTGTACGACTTGCGGGGCATGTCTTCCCTGACGGATTTCATGGTAGTGTGCACGGGGTTGTCCGTCCCCCATCTGCGAGCCGTCATCCGGGAGCTGGAAGAAGCCGTCCGGGAAAAGGCGGGAGCCCTCCCCACCTATGTGGAAGATACGCCTGTGGCATTGTGGTCCGTAGTGGACTACATTGACGTGATGGTTCACATCATGGGGCAGGAAACGCGCGAATTCTACGGTATGGACACCCTGTGGAAGGATGCCCCCGTGGTGGAATATTAATTCCTCCAATCTGACTTCACACCGTGCCGCATCCGGTTGCGGCACGGTTTTTTCTTTTCTGGAATAAATGGCCTGTTGTTTGCCGCGCTTCGCAAAAAGATGGCAGTCTGCATGGCCGGGTTCTTCCGCATGAGGGCCTGTTTCCGGAGAGGAAGAGAAAAGACGCGATAATGGCAGAGGCAACGCATTTTCTTTGCGGGGCTTTGGATGATTCTTCCCTGGCTTTTCCTTGGAAAAGGGGAGTGGAGCCCCGGTTCTAACAAGATTCCAACCTTGCCTTGAAGCCGCAATCGGATTACTCTTTCACCGTTATTTATGAGTAGTTCCGGACCTGCCTCAACCCCGATGATGGATCAGTACCTTCGCATGAAGAAGGGCTTGCCGGAAGACGTGCTGCTGTTTTTCCGGCTGGGGGATTTTTACGAAATGTTTTTTGAGGACGCCAAGGAGGCCTCCGCCATTTTGGGCCTGACGCTGACCAAGCGCCACGGCATTCCGATGTGCGGGGTGCCCCACCACAGCGCGGAAGGGTATATCGGACGGCTGGTGAAGGGAGGTAAGCGGGTGGCTATTGCGGAGCAGACCACCATTCCGCAGCCTGGCAAACTGGTGGAGCGGGAACTGACCCGCGTGATTTCCGCCGGAACCCTGGCGGACATGAATTTGCTGGATTCCTCCCGCCATAATTACATTGTGGCGTTGTACAAGGACAAGAAGCGCTTCGGCCTGGCATGCGTGGACCATACCACGGGGGAATTTTCCGTGGCCCAGTTCGAACACATGGATTTGCTTCTGGACGAGCTGTCCCGCATTAATCCCTCCGAACTCCTGGTCAGCGACGAGCAGACGGACTGCTTCCCCGGAACCCACCCCACGCTTTATTACGACGGATATACTTTTCTGCCTTCCACGGCCATTCCCAATTTGCTGAGCCATTTCCGGGTACATTCCCTGGACGGCTTCGGCTGCGGGGAGATGACTGCCGCCCTGGGTGCGTCCGGCGCGGTGCTCCATTATCTGAGCTACCAGCTCCGCCGCCCTACGGACCATTTGCGCCGCATTTCCGTGCGCGCCACGGAGAACGCCGTGCTGATTGACCAGGCCAGCCAGAGGAATCTGGATCTGGTGGATTCCCGCGGCGGCGTGAAGCTTTCCCTGCTGGGGACCCTGGACAGGACAAGCACCCCCATGGGCGCGCGCAAACTCCGGGACTGGCTGCTCCACCCACTGTGCGATCTGGAAAAGCTTCTGGCGAGGCAGGAGGTGATCGCCGTTCTGCTGCAGGAGCCCTACCTGATGAGCAAGCTGAGGGAGAGCCTGAAGAATGTGCGGGACATGGAGCGGCTGACGGGCCGCATTTCCCAGGGCGCCGGGAATGCCCGCGACCTCCAGGCGCTGGCTTCCTCCCTGGCGCGCATTCCCGCGCTCAGGGATGATCTGGAATCCCTGCCCGGCGGCGGGGACATGCTGGAGAGCATCCGTTCCCGCATGGGCTGCTTTGATGAGCTGGTGGATTTGCTCCAGCGCGCCCTGGTGGAGGAACCGCCCGTGACCATCAAGGAGGGCGGCATCATCAGGGAAGGGTACCATGCCGGTCTGGATGAATTGCGGCTGGCTTCCCGCGACGGGAAGGAGTGGCTGGCACGGCTGCAGGAGAAGGAGCGCAAGCGCACGGGAATTGATTCCCTGAAAATCCGCTTCAATAACGTCTTCGGTTATTACATTGAAGTAACGAAGAGCCATTACGATAAAGTGCCCCCGGATTACCAGCGCAAGCAGACGCTGGTGAATGCGGAGCGCTTTATTACCCCGGAACTCAAGCAGATGGAGAATACCATCTTGGGGGCGGACGAGCGTTCCCGCCAGGTGGAGTATGAGCAGTTCCTCCTGTTGCGTGAAGAAGTGGGCCGCCACATTGACGATATCCAGATGACGGCGGACGCCATGGCGGATCTGGATGTGCTGCTGGGGCTGGCTGAGGGCGCGCAGCAGTACCGGTACTGCCGCCCCGTTCTGGACAATTCCATGACCCTGCGCATTGTCAATGGCCGTCATCCCGTTATTGAGCAGAATGTTTCCGGCGATGTATTCGTTCCCAACGACGCCTTTCTGGAACCGGAGGAAAACCGCCTTATTCTGCTGACCGGGCCCAATATGGCGGGCAAGAGCACCTATATCCGCCAGGTGGCCCTGATTACGCTGATGGCCCAGATTGGAGCGTATGTGCCGGCGGAAGCCGCCCACATCGGTTTGGTGGACCGCATTTTCTGCCGCGTGGGAGCCAGCGACGACCTGGCGCGCGGCCAGTCCACCTTTATGGTGGAGATGAGCGAAACCTCCCTGATTCTGAATAACGCTACGGAGCGCTCCCTGATTATTCTGGATGAAATCGGGCGGGGCACGGCCACCTTTGACGGTCTTTCCATCGCCTGGGCCGTGGCGGAATACCTGCATGACGAGCTGAAGTCCCGCACCCTGTTCGCTACGCATTATCATGAGCTGACGGATTTGGCCAATTCCAGGCAGGGCGTGCAGAATTACAATGTGGCCGTGCGGGAGTGGAAGGAGGAAATCGTGTTTCTGCGCAAGATTGTGCCGGGAGCGGCGGACAAGTCCTACGGCATTCAGGTGGCCCGACTGGCCGGCATGCCTGCCGTCATTGTGGACCGCGCCAAGGCCATCCTGTCCCATCTGGAGATGAATTCCACGCGCCCCAGGAAAAAGGGGCGCTCCCGGCTGGCGGAACCGAGAGCCAAGAATACGGACATGGACGACGATATGCCTGTCGGGGAATATGCTCAGCTGGAGTTGTTCTGATATGCCTCCGCTTTCGGATACAATCGGCGGCCTGCGTTTCGCCGCCATTGATTTTGAATCCGCCGGCGCGGCCCGGGGGGAGACGGACCAGCCCGTCCAGATAGGCATAGCCGCATGTTCCCGCCTGGAGGACGAACCTGAGTTGTGGACTTCCTATATTGCGGTGGAGAAGCCGGTTTTATGGTCCGCCTCCCAGGTGCACGGCATTACTACGGAGATGCTGGCGGATGCCCCGTCTTTTCCTTCCCTGTGGCCGGAGATACGTTCCCGGCTGGGGCAGGCCGTGGTGGTGGGGCATAATCCGGCTACGGAACGGAAGTTCCTGCGGCGGTTTCCGGGCCACGGCTTCGGTCCGTGGCTGGATACGCTGGCTTTGGGCAGGATGTGCGTCCCCGGTCTGGAGGATTATTCCCTGTCTTCTTTGTGCGGTGCCCTGGGGTTGACCTGTTCCGTGGAGGCGTTGCTTCCTGCGCGCCGCTGGCATGACGCTTTGTATGATGCGCTGGCAAGCCTGCTGATTGTCCGTTTTCTGGTAAAGGAATTGAATTTGTCCGGCCAGCCTCTGGAGGTATTGGGCAAGGCGGTGAGAACATGATTTTCCCGGCAGGGGAAAGAATGCTTTTCCGGGCCGCGTATTCGGAAAAAGATGAATGCTTCTGTTTTCTCTGCCGTTTTTTTATTGCTCTCCTTTGCTTCTTCTGCCGTGTATGCGGCTCCTGCTGATGAGGCTCCGGATCCGCCCGATGTTCCCAAACTGAATACCCAGCCGTGGGTTCCGGCCCGTTACAGGGCGGTTCGGGAAAATTTGCTGGGGAAGGAATGCGGCATTCTGTTCGTGGGGGATTCCATTACGGAATGCTGGGAACGGGAAGGTGCCGCGCTGTGGAAGAGGCTGTTTCTGCCGATGAAGGCGGTCAACTTCGGAGTGAGCGGGGACAGGACGGACAGCATGCTGTGGCGTATGGAGGATACGAAACTGGCGGTCAAGACTTCCCCCCGCTATTGCGTTTTACTGGCCGGGACGAATAATATCGGCCGCTGGAAGGGGAGGCAAGCCGCAGCGCAGACGGTGAAGGGCATCCGGGAGATAGCCGTACGCCTGTTGAAGAAGTTTCCGGAGACCCGTTTGATCCTGATGGAGGTGACTCCCTACGGCACCGATCCCGGCAGCCCGTTGCGCAGGAGGCAGGAGGAGATTAACCGTTTACTGCGCAGGCTTGAGCTTCCGAGGACCACTATTTTGTCCATTAACGGTAGCCTGCTGAAGCCGGACGGGACGTTCAGGGAGGGCATGTTCAGGGATCATGTCCATTTAACGGAGAAGGGTTATCAGGCATGGGCGGACGCGTTGCTGCCGCTGTTGAACGGGGAAGGGTAAGTTTTCTCCGTTTCCTGCTGCCCGGCATGGCCTGGGGGGAGGGCGGCGGATTGCCGCCCGCATGACAAGATGTCCTAGCGTTCCATTTCCTTTTCCAGGAATTCCAGCAGGTAGGCCGGGGACAGGAGTTCCCTGGTGACGACGGGTTTTCTGCCGGGAAGATACAGGGCATTGACGGGAACGGCCGTGCGCCCCAGGTTTTTAAGTTCCTGGTCAATGGCGGGGTTCGTGCGGGTCTTGTCCGCCTTCATCATGACGATGCCATATTTTTTGAAAGCGGCCAGCACTTCATCCGTATAGGAGGCCTTGTTGACCTGGCAGGTGGAGCACCAGCGGGCCGTAAAGTCCACATAAACGGGTTTCCCTCCGTCCAGGGCGGCCTGCATGGCTTCCGGGTTCCAGGGTATCCAGATGTTTCCTTCCTCCTGGAGGGAGGGCGCTGCGGCAGCGGAGGACTCCGCCGCCCCGGGAGCGGAACCGCGGCCGAACCAGGCTGCTCCTTCCGGCGGAAGCATGTAGTACAAGCCGGCCAGCAGGAAGATTACGGAGAAGATGCCTCCCGTGATGCGGGACTTTCTGCTGCGGTACATGGGGCACCATCTGCCGTATACCCAAAAGGCCATGGAAAACAGCACCAGCCCGAAGAAGAGGAACAGGATGTCCTGAGGATGGTTTTCAGCATCAAAGAAGGCTATGTAAATCCAGAGGAAGTAGGCGGCGGTGCCGAACATCAGGAAGGACATGGCCTGCTTGAAGGATTCCATCCATGCGCCGGGTTTGGGCAGGTATCTGGTCAGGACGGGAAAGGCGCCCAGAATGATGTAGGGAAGGGACATTCCAAGCCCCATCATGGTCAGGCAGAGTACGATGCCCAGAGGCGGCTGGAGCATGGCCGCGCCGATAGCCTGGCCCAGGAACGGAGCGCTGCACGGGGTGGAGATGACCGTAGCCAGGGCACCGGACCAAAAGGAGCCGGCATAACCTTTCCGGTGCTGGAGGTCGTTGCCCATGGTTGTGGCTTTGACGCCTATTTCAAAGACGCCGAACATGCTCAGCCCCATGGCGAGCATCAGGCCCAGCAGACAGAAATTCACCCAGGGGTTTTCAAACCAGAACGCCCAGTTGACAACGCCCACCGCGCCGCGGCCCAGCCAGAAGTCTCCGCTGAATACGCCGGGGCCGGCTGGGGCGCTCCAGTCAAACATGTTCGCTTTCAGCGCAATCAGAATGGCAGTAATGATCCAGAAAGAAATCAGGATGCCCAGTACGAAGGTAAGGGAGTGGGCCAGGACTTTTTTCCGTTCCCCCCCTCCTAACTGGACGAATCCCATAATCTTGAGGCCGATTACCGGGAAGACACACGGCATGACATTGAGGATGATGCCGCCGATGAACATGAAGAACATGATTTCCCCCAGGCCCATCAGCGGAGGAGCGGGGATGGAAGCGGAAGATTCCGGGGCGGATTCCGTTCCGGCGGCTGTTGCCTGGGATTCCCCGGAGAAGGGGCGGTCGTCCGCGGTGATGATGATGCCTTCCCTGCCGGCGCGCAGGATGCCGGAAAGGCTGGTCAGAGGTTTCCCTTTGTCCGCGTCCGGCAGGTTGTTGGGATAAAGGCCGTCCGTGGTGTCATTGAATTGCATGGACAGCTCATAATTGGAGTCATCCAGTTTTTTGAAGGTTTGGGGAGTGGTAGGGTTGATTTCCCCCTGATTGCAGAAAAAATAGACGGAATCCTGCGGAACGGGGCGTCCGTTTGTCCTGAGGTGCAGGGTGACGGTTTTCCCTTCCTGGGAAATCCGGGCTTTCAGCCCTTCCGCCCAGTCGGGGGCGGCAAGCCCTGCCATGTTCCCGGTCAATTCCGCCGCGTCAGGGGCTGTCTGCCCGTCTCCGCGCTTCAGTGTGACGCTGAAGTTTCTGGTTTCCGGGGCGGCGCACTGTTCCGCGCACATCTGCCACGTCATGGTGGTGGTGAACATCGCTTCCGGGGGGGCATCCTTTTCCGGAGTTACCCGGAACGCCATTTTAGCCTTCCCGCTGTATCCGTAAAAATCCACAAGCCCTTTCCCCAGTTCCGGGATTTGCCAGAAGGGGCCTTCCACCCGGAAGCCGGGCACAGGCTGGAAGGCGGCTTCCATGGGAAGTCCCACGGTTCCCGGATTTTTGTAGTAAACGTGCCAGTGGTCCGGCAGCGCCAGCTCCGTCACGATGACGAAGGAGGCTTCTCCATAGGAGGTGACAGTGGCCTTGGAGGAACCGGATGTCTGGGGCGGACCAAAGTTTCCCGCTTCCCCGAAGCTCATTCCTCCGAAGTCCTGGGCCTCCCCCGTGCTGAAACACCCGGCGATCATGCCCAGGCAGCCGACGGCTGCTTTCAAAAAGTTTCTCATAGCAAAGGCGGTTACCATAAAGAACGGGGGGATTCAATGTTTGTGTGTTGCATGGCGGGGAGCCTTGTATAAAATAAGGCCATGGTAAAAACTAAAACGACGTACGAGGGCGGCCTCCATTGTTCCATGGTTCATGAACCTTCCGGGGCCACGCTTTCCACGGATGCCCCCGTGGACAACAACGGCAAGGGCGAGTCCTTTTCCCCCACGGACCTGGTAGGAGCGGCGCTTGCCGGCTGCATGAGCACGATCATGGGTATTGTTGCCGAACGTAAGGGGATTAATCTGGAAGGCATGACGGTGGAAGTGGCCAAACACATGAATGCGGATCCCCGCCGTATCGGCAAGCTGGAAGTCGTCATTACCGTTCCTCTTCCGTCCGATTATCCGGACAGGAAGCTGCTGGAACAGGCTGCTCTGAGCTGTCCGGTCAAGCACAGCCTGCACCCTGATATTGAAATACCCATTACCTGGAAATGGGTTGGCTGACCGCTTCCGTGTTTTCTTGAGACCGCCTGTGAAAACAGGCGGTTTTTTTGTGATGTTAAAAAATGTTGGAAAAATGCAATAATAGTTTAGTGTGCTTGACTTATATCTTTTGATTGTGCATTTTTCCGGGGATGAAAAAGTTGTTCCCTGTCTTGTTGCTGATTCCTGTGACGGTGTGCGGATTGTTGTCCGGGTGCGGCGGAGGTTCGGGAAAATCCGGAGACGACGGGAACACTTCCCTGAGCGGACAGCAGGTAAGCCTGTTTGAGGGAGGAAGCATCTTATTCCAGCTCCAGTTCAGCGGGCAGGACGTGGATGTTATCAGAATGGATACAAGAGCCGTGTATGACGGGGTTTATACGTACCGGTTCAATAGCGGGGAGAATGCCGGCGTATTGAATATTGCTCCGGCAGCCAACAGCAGCTCCGCCTGTACCATGGCGAATGTGAACATTGCCTTTGACGACGCCGGGCGGAATGCGGGCGTCATTACTTCGGGCACCATTACGGAAACCGGTCTTGATTTGGACCCTGCCATTGACGGCGTTCCCCGCTCCATGGCCGGTTGGACATGCCGCGTACACCGGAATTGATTTTCCGGGCATCAGCTGTCCAGGACAAGGGGGAAGTGCCGGCTGAGAGGATAGTCCGTAACCTGGATCAGTTCCACACCGTAAAGGCTGGCGATGGCAGGAGCTTCGGATTTGTCATAAGGCTCACAGTAATAAATGGTTTTTACGCCATGGGCACACAGCGCCTGCATGCATGAGGTACAGGGCATCGTAGTGCATGCCACCACCTTGGCTTCCCCCCTCCGGAACAGGCTGCACAGGTTGATTTCCGCATGCAGCATGTATTTCTGGCGTTCTTCCCGGCTGGCCCAGAAGGTGTCCTGAGCCTTGAATCCGGGATACAGTCCGTTGTAGGCGGTGCCGATGACGCGGTTGTCCGCATCCAGGGCGGCGGCTCCCACCTTGCGGTACGGGTCCTCCGACCGCAGGGCTGCCGCGTGCGCCAGCGTCATTACATACTGCGGGATGGGAAGGCGGGTTGACGAGGAGTTATTGTTCATGGTTGGAAGACTGGAGTTCCGCCAGGAAGCCCGACTCGTCCAGGTACAGGTTGGGCGGCAGGGAATAAGGGGTGGAGAGGGTAGCCCCGGCGATGACGTTGGAAAGAGGGGGATTCAGGTAAAAGCCGGGGAGGAGGCGCCCTCTTGTCCTGGCCCGCATGCCGAGCTGCACGGTGCCGTCATCCAGCTTGAAGACGCTTCTCTTCATGGACATGGCCAGGATAATGCCGCGGTCCGTGGCGAAGCAGGGCCTCCAGCCGATGTTGGGGAGAACCAGGTCGCCCGAGCCGCTGAAGTCATAAAACGGCGTGCGCGTATTCGGAACCAGGCTGTAGAGCCTGCGGCGCAGGAAATCGGAACCGGCTATCTGCCTGATGCCTTCCGGCATGCTGTGGTCCCCGTCGCTGATGAGGTAAACGGGAGTGCTGGTGAGGATGGGCCACAGGACGGCGGCCACCGTTTCGTGGACTTCTTCGCGTCCTATGCTGGTGAGCAGCAGTTCCCGGGGCTGGAGGGAGTTCACCCGTTCCAGCTGCTGGGCGTTCATCCAGAAGTCGCACAGGCGGCTTTGGGAGCGGGTGCTGTCCAGCAGGGTGGACAGCCATTTCCTGAGTTCCGGATGCTCTGCTTCCACGGTATCGTTCATCAGGCATTCCGCTATTTCATACCCGGAGAGCCGCGCGTTTTTAGAGAAGACCAGCGGCTTGTGGGCGATGCGCTCCAGATGGTTCAGGATGGCATCCCTGCCGATGCTGGCTGCAATTTCCAGGCATGTGGAGGATAGCTCCCGAAGCGTGTTGATGACCATGCGGGGATTGACGGCGTCAGGCTCAATGGGCTCTCCGATGGCGGCGGTGAAACGGTAGGGAACGCGGAGAGGCGCCTTGGAGAAGAAGCGGTTGCCTGAGTAGGAGAAGATGCTGCCCCATAGTTCGTCCATGTAAATGGGCACGATGGGGCAGCGCGATTTTTTCGCCAGCATTTCCAGCCCCCGGCGCGCGGCGCACAGGGTTCCCGTGCGGGTGAGCTGGCCTTCCGGGAAGATGCAGATGACTTCTCCGGCCTTCAGGGCCTGGATGGCCTTGGACAGGGATTCCCGCGGATTACGGGAGGAAATGGGCAGGCAGTTGAAGAGTTCCAGAATCCAGCCGAGCCAGCGGATGGCTACGAATTCCTCCGCCACGATAAATCGGATGGGGCGCGGGCAGATGAGAGAAAGGAACAGCGCATCCCCGTAGGTGACATGGTTGGAGACGATAACGGCCCCGCCGTCTTCCGGGATGCGGTCCTGGTGGATGATGCGGGAGCGGTAGACAATCCTCATGATCCAGAGGCCCATCATGCGGATGAATTCACGGGGAATAAGCCGGAAGGCCACAATGGTAATGACCACGCCCAGGGCGGCCAGCACCCAGAATTGGTTCTGGATGGAGAAGATATTCCTGAGCATGAGCTGGAAGCCGACGGCCACCAGCCCCATCAGGCAGTCCATCAGGTTGCCGGCGGCGATGACGGTGCTGCGGTTGGAGGGGGCGCAGTTGTCCTGAAGGTGGGCGTTTAACGGCACCAGGTACGCGGCGGCGAAAGCTCCGGTGATGCCGAACCCGATGTTGCTGGGGAGGGAGCCGGGTGCGAAGAAGGACATGAATATGCACCCGATAGTGAAGCCGATTGCGCCCAGGGGAATGAGCCCCAGTTCAATTTTTTTACGGCAGATGATGGAGGCGATGACGCCGCCTACCACCGTGCCGCCGCTGAGCCATGCCATGAGAATGGCCGCGGACATGCTGAATCCGGTGCCGTCAATGGGGTGTTCCTGGGCGATTTGGAGGGAGATGAGCATCAGGGCGCCGGCCAGGAACCAGAAGTAGGACACGCCGATTTCGCTGAGCCTCAAGTCCCGCTGGCTCCAGAGATACTTGAGCTGCACGAAATGTTCGTAAAAGAGCTTCCATTCGAATTTCCTGGTCTGGTTGGCCGGATACCGCGGGAGGTAAAGGGACGCAATGGCTACGGGAACGGCGATGCAGGTGAGGATGAATGTGGGGAAAGCGGCTGCTTCCCAGCCGTCGTTGGAGGAGACTTGCAGGATGTCGAACCAGGCGAAGATGCCTATCTGGGCCGCCAGCATGGACAGGATGAGGCTCATCTCCATCAGCCCTGAAGCGTAGCCCAGCTGCCGGGAGCCTACCATGTCCTTGACCACTCCCTTTTTGGCCGGGCTCAGGATGGTCGCCTGGACGGAGAAGACGCAGAACCAGAAAACGGCCATTTCAATGTTTTCGTATTTATAGCACAGAAGCATGGCCCCCAGTACCAGAATCTGTAGGAAAGACATGAATTGGATGATGCGGGCCTTGCAGAAGCAGTCCGCCAGCCATCCGACGAAAGGGGAGAACAGAATATAGGGCAGAACAAAGATGCAGGCCAGAATGTACTGGAGGGAGTTGACCCAGGAATCCGGTCCGTATGCGGCGTTGGTGGAAGCCAGCCAGACGCCCAGCGGAATCAGCAGGAACTGGGCGGCTTTTTCATTGAAAGCGTTCTGGGCTTGAATGAGAATCAGGGAATAAAATCCCCTCCATTCCTTTTTTGAGGGCATTTTTTTCTTAGATGTCTGTACGTCATCCATGTGGGGCGGATTGTAGCAGATCATGGGGGGTAGGGAAGGATAATCTGTTCCCGTACAGGCGCGTTCCCGGGAAGAGGGGGAAGCGTTTTTTCCAGTTTTTTGAAGAGGGCGGGCAGGGGAGGGCCGGAGGTCGGCGCGGCATGTTCGGGAGGGAAGCGTCTCTTCCCGCTGGAGAACGGAATGGAGCTCCGGCTTCTTCCGAATAAGGCTGCGGCAGGAGTACCTGTTGGAGCGCTTGTTGATAAAGAGTGATGGTTGTTCCGTCTTTGTGCCGTTTTCCGGCTCTTCCTTTTGTTGAGTCCGTCCAGGGCTGTTCCGGCGCTGCCGATGGGTAAAAGAAATGCGGCGAGCGCGTCTGTTCGGGCGGCTTTGCCCGCGTGCGGGGACGGAAGCCGAAGATTCCTTGTCATGAAGAGGTTCGGCAAACAGGCTTTATGGTTGACATGAGGTTGCGGGACCGTAGGATGCTGGCAGAAAGCTATCACCCGAAGAGAGATTATATGAATACTTCCCCGACGATAGGCGTGCTGCTGGCCGCAGGTGCAATTCTTCTGCCTTCCTGTGAAACGGAGCGCGTGAATGAACGCCCCATCGGCATTTATCCTACGGAAAATGTCTATCCGTCCGGCGCTGTGGGCGCCCAGGGCGATAGCCTGCTGAATGATATTCAGCGTGAAAATTCTCTGGATCCGATGGCCGGGCAGAATTCCGGTTTTAACCCGGACCCCGCCCGGACCAATTCCGGGACCATCGGCAATATGGTGGGAGGGGCCAACAATATCACGCCTCCGGCTCCCGTTGTGCCCAAGCCCGTCGTTCCTAATCCCGTGAGTGGTTCCGCCGGTTCCGGCATTGCCGCCCCCAGGCCAGTAGAACCTCCCGCTTCTTCTTCCGTACCGGTGGCGTGGCCTACGGCGGATCCCACGGTGGTGGTCAGCCCGTATGACCGCACCAAGAAGATCAAGATTTTGAACAGGAGCACCAATAAGCCGTATCCCTCCGGGACGGTATTGCGGGACACCAACTTTCCCAACGAGATTAAGAAGTTCCGCGTGCCCTGATGCGGCCGCCGCAACGAGATCATGCCGCGCCCCTGAACATGCCGATGTTCCGGGGCGCTGATGTATTCCCCTGTAAATCCATGAGAGAATATTCCAGAAAGCAGCTTTTTTTCTCCTCCGTCGCCATTCTCGGCCCCGGCCTTCTGGGTGGGTCCCTGGCGCTGGCCGTCAGGAAGCAGTTGCCGCATGTGCACGTGAGCTTGTGGGGCAGGAGGGAAGAACCATTGGAATATGCCCGTTCTTCCGGAGCCGCCCATACCGCTTCCACCCGGATGGAGGAGGTGGTGGCAGGGGCGGATTTGGTTGTGCTGGCTACCCCGGTTGGCGTGATGCCCCGCCTTGTTTCCGACATGCTTCCTTTATTGAAACCGGGAGTACTGGTAACGGATGTGGGTTCCGTGAAGGGGTGTGTTCACCAGGCCGTGGGCTCCGTGCTGAAGAAAGCCGGCGTGGCGTTTATCGGCTCCCATCCCATGGCCGGTTCCGAAAAGCAGGGTATGGAACATGCTTCCGGGGACCTCTTCCGGGATGCGACCTGCATCCTGACGAATGACGAGCATGTGCATGAAGATGTGCTGCTGTTGCTCCAGCGGTTCTGGGAGCGTGTGGGCTGCCACTGCATCCGGATGAAAGCGGCGGATCATGATTCTTCCGTGGCACGCATTTCCCACATACCTCATGCTTTGTCCTCCCTGTGCGTCCACAGCGCTCTGGACGGTGGGGATACAAAGCTGCTGGGGCTGGTATCCGCCGGAGGTTTCCGCGATACCACCCGCGTTTCCATGGGGGAACCGTCCATGTGGGCTGAAATTCTGGCGGAAAATGCCCCTGCTGTTCTGGAGCGTCTGGATGAAGCCCTGTCCCAGCTGGGACAAGTGAGGAATTGGCTGGCCGCAGGGGATAAGGAGGCATTGCGGGAATGGCTGAAGGCTGCGGCGGAGAGCCGGGCGCAGGCGTTGGGTTTGTGAAAGGGCGGGGCCGTTCTGCCATCAGATGCGCTTTTGCCGGAAGGAAAAGGAACGGTCTGTTATCAAATTGTTAACAAACGGGAATGGACGGTTCTTTGTTCCGTCCTATACTTGCCCCTATGCGTTTATCCAACATGAATACCCCCCGCCATCGCCGCCAGGGGCGCGGCCTGCACCGTGCTGCCGCCATTGGGAGCCTGCTTGTTCTCGGACAATCTGCCTATGCCGAGACAAAGGCCGCCGCCGCAGAGGAAGGCGTGCAGGAAATGCCGGAACGCGTGATGACCATCCGTTCCAGGTCCCTGCGGGCGGAAACGGTCAGTTCCGCTACTCTCACGAACATGAAGACGGAGGAAGTTCCGCAAACGGTAAACGTCATTACAAGGGACCTGATGGATTCCAAGGGGTCCGATTCCCTGGTGGAAGCGCTGCGTATGGATTCCTCCGTCAATACGGGTGGGGACATGCTTTTGTCCCGTACGGCGGACCAGTACACCATCCGCGGCTTTGCCGGCAGTGATGTTCAGATCGGCAATATGCCCCTCCCGCGAGGCATGGGGTATGGCATGGATACGTCCCTGATAGAAAATATTGAGATTGTCAAAGGCCCCATCGGTTCCATTTCCGGCGGTCAGACCAGTACGCTCGGGGCATACGGCGCCGGCGGTTCCATCAACCTGATCCTGAAGGAGCCTGATTTTCTGGAACGGACGGAGTTGACGGCTTACGCCCGCCTTTCCCATCACGGGCAGAAATACCGCGCAACGATTGACGATACCCGGTACAGGGGGGATGAAACGAATGGATTTGCCCTGCGTACGGTGGTAGCCGCCGAGTATGAACGCCAGTTCTGGCTGAGCAACGGAGCCAACGGAGGCCAGAAGTACACGGTGTCCCCCATTTTCCGCTGGCAGCATGATTCCCGCACCAAGACGGTGCTGACGACCAGTTTCCAGTATCAAAATTCTCCGACGACTATGGGCATCCCTGTGTTGGGCGGCCATTTTGTGGGGCCGTATGACGCCTGGTACGGTTCTCCGAGCGGAAGGCTTAATTCCAAATCCCTGCTGGCGATGCTGGATTTCGAACGCAAGCTGGAAAAGATATGGACGATCCGCATTGGCGGCGGTATTGGGTACAGCGATGTGGACTATAATGTCTGGGGCATTTCCTCTTCCGCTGGGAGAGGAACCAGCACGGCGGATTATTACAACCAGATGATTGCTTCCGGAAAGGCCAAATATGAAGCCGCCTGGAGCGACGAGTGGAATATCAACTGGAATTTTTATTCCAACGCACTGGCGGAATTTAAGACCGGGCAGGTGAAGCATGAAGCCCTGATGGGCGTTTCTTACACGGGGAGCAGCACTTATGGAGACGGTTCCAGCCTGGTGACAAATGCCACCGCAAACACGAACGGCTATTTTTCCCTGTACAATCCTCCTCCTTTTTTCCCTGCAGGGCGCGATTATTCCGGCGCCAATGCGACGGATACCGTGGTGCAGAGGGCTGGTTTTCTGCTGCAGGATGTCCTCAGTTATGGACAGTGGCGTTTTCTGGCCGGCGTTCGCGGTGACGCGCATTTCAGCCTGGATAATAATTATGCGTTTGCATGGAGCCCCCGCTTCGGAATTACCCGCATGTTCGGCGAGCGCGTAGCGTTGTTCGCCAATGCAGCCCGTACGTCCGCCCCCAACTTCGGGTATCTGGATGAAAACGGGAAGGAATTGACCGATTCCTGGCGTACGGACCAGATGGAATTCGGGTTCCGGGTCAGCCCGGTTGATAAGGTGTGGTTTTCCGCTTCCTGGTTTGACATCATCCAGAATAATACGCCTGTTGCCATAGACGGATATACCAACCGGTACTATTCGGACGGCTCCAAGAGGGCGGAAGGCGTGGAACTTTCCCTGAACGGGGAAATAACCAAGAATTGGAGTTCCTATCTTTCCTACACCTACACCCGCACCAAGAACCGGACCACCGGGGAAGTGTATCCCACGATTGCTCCGAATGCTCTGGCCCTCTGGCAGAAGTACCGCATTGACGGAGGGTTGCTGAACGGTACGGTGCTGGGCCTGGGCTACCGCTGCAAGGATTCCTACTACGCCATCCCCTCCTATAGCGTATTCGACTTTACGGTGGAAATCCCCCTGCCGGAATCCAAATGGCTGAAAGATGCCACGCTGAGGCTGGCTGTGTATAATATCTTCGATAAAAAGTACGTGCAGTCCACCCGCCATGCCGTGCAGTGCACGGTGGGAGAGCCGCGCACGTTTGAAGTAGGCCTGAAGACCACGTTTTAACCTTGCGTTTCCGCCATGAGTTCCCCCGTCATTTCCGTCAGCCATCTCAAGCGCGGTTTCAAATCCGGTTCCGGGAGTATAACTGTGCTGAAAGATATCAGCCTTACCGTGAACCGGGGAGAGTTCGTCGCCGTGATGGGCGCAAGCGGCTCCGGAAAAAGTACTCTGCTGAACGTGCTGGGAGGGCTGCTGGCTCCGGATTCCGGCACGGTGACGGTGGATGGGATGGATCTCGGTTCCATGTCGGATGCCTCCCTGACGGTGTACCGGCGGGACCGTGTAGGGTTCATTTTCCAGATGTTTAACCTGGTGGGCACCTTGAACGTGGAGGAAAACATTCTGTTGCCGTCCCTGGCGGGAGGCAGGAGGGTGGCCCCCGCCGCCCTGGACGCCATGATTGAAAAGGTTGGACTGTCTCACCGTCGGCATGCCATGCCGGATACGCTCAGCGGCGGGGAGCAGCAGCGCGTAGCGATTGCCCGTGCATTGGTTTCCGGTCCCGCTCTGGTGCTGGCGGATGAGCCTACGGGCAACCTGGATTCTGAAAATACCCGGCTTATGGGAGATTTGTTCCGGGATTTGCATCGTGCGCAAGGTTGTGCTTTTGTCCTGGTGACGCATGCGCCGGACGTAGCCATGTGGGCGGATCGTGTAGTCGTACTCAAGGACGGCAGTATTGTGGACGACAGATCCACAGCGGAATTTGCCGGTCCTGCGGAATTGTCCTCCTTCTATGAACGTACGCTGAATGATGCCTTATGACGTTGATGTTCAAACTGATTTGGAGGGATCTGCGCGCCACCCCCGGCCGGATGGCTGTCAGCGTGTTCGCCATCCTTGTCTCCGTCAGCCTCATTGTATGGATGATGGGGAGCTATGATACGCTGGTCAGGGAGTTTGACAATGATGCGGAGGCCTATATGGGGAATTATGACCTCTGCCTGGTGCCGGAGTCTCCCAAAGGGCCCCTTCCTCCCGGACAGTACCCGCAGTTCCGTGACCCGGAGCTGCCCGCCCGTCTGGCCGCCTCTCCCCTTGTAGAGACGGTGAACGCCGCGTGCCAGGTGCCGCGCCTCCAAATCGGCTGCGGAAATGAGCGGGGCAGCTTTGACGAGCAGACGCGCGACCGCATGGGAATTCCTCCCCAGAGCCCCATCCTGGTGGGAAACCATGCTGTGGAGTGTCCTTATGAGTTGAAAGAGGGAGTTTGGCCGGATATGGCTTCCTCCTCAGCCATGGAGGGGGTGCTGGGCAGCGGAAGCGCCAAATATTTCAGCGCGGGAGTGGGGACTGTCATGAACGTGCGCGTGGGAACGCATGTGTACGACGTAAAGATTGTGGGCATCGTCAAGCAGGCCAAGGCCACCCCCGGCGTCATTATGGGGCCGGGCGGCATGTCCGGCCCGGTTTTTTCCTCCCTTTTTGTGCCCGTGAAGGTATGCGAGAAAATTACGGGGCAGCCTTTTGCCCCCAATTTGATTTACGTTCAGCTCAAGGAAGGGGTGGACAAAAAGGAATTTACTGAGAATTTCCGGCAGGAGCTGGTCCAGGCTTCCGCTGCGGTAGCGGATACGGATTCCATCATCCGGCGGCTTTCCAGCGATCGGTCCGTCCGTTCACAGAAGGATAGCGCGGAAATGTCTGTCTGGCTTGTCCTGTTTTCCTGTATTTTCATTATTTTCACAACGCTGAGCATTGGCGTCAGCGAACGTGCCCGCAGACTGGCCCTGATGCGTGCTCTGGGGCTGGGGCGCATGCAAATTGCACTGCTGATTGCAGGAGAGGGGATTTTTCTGTGCATTCCGGCATTGCTGGGAGGGCTGGCCGCAGGCTTTTTTCTGGTGTACCTGCTGGAGGAAGGCTCTGCCTCTGTACCCGTGCTGACCTGGTCCACAGTATTAACCGCCGCCGTATGCGCTGTGGGCGGGGCCTTGCTGGCTTCCATCATTCCTGCGTGGCGCGCTTCCCGCCAGTCTCCGCTGGAAGCGGCCGTTCCTTCCTCCGGATTCATCGGGAAGGTGAGCCGTGTTCCTGTGTGGTCTGTCGTGGCGGGCCTCGCATGCGTGTGTCTTCAGCCTGCGGCCCTGCTGTTGCCGGGCCTGGAGGTAGAAACGCGCAAATGGATATTTTTCTGGCTGGGTTACCCCGGTCTGGTAGCCGGTGCGCTGTTTCTGGCCCCCACCTTCGTGCGCGTGACGGAGTGGACCGGGGCATGGATTACCGGATTTCTGCTGCACGTTCCGCATTCTTTCCTGAAAATGCAGCTCAGCCGCAACCTCAGCCGTTCCGTGGGAACTGCCGTATCCATGTCTGTGGGCCTCTCTCTTTTTGTGGGGGTGCAGACATGGGGCTATTCCATGCTGGTTCCTTTTTCCCCGGATACGTCAACACCCGGAACTCTGGTTTCCTTCCTGCATACGGAGTTCAAATCTGCGGATGTTCCGGAGCTGATGGCGCGCCCCAGCCTGCGGAATTCCCGAATGTATCCCATCTACGTGGATGAACCGGATATTGCTCCGGCACAGATGAAAAGCCCCGGTTTTTCCGGGATGCGCAACCGTTCCATCGTACTGGCCGGCATTCCCGTGGCGGAGATGGCCGGGGGGAGCCATCCGCTGTTCAACCCCGTGTTTGTTTCCGGAAATCCGCAGGAGGCTTATGCCATGCTGGAATCCACCCGTTCTCTCCTGATTCCGGATACGTTTGCACGGACGGTGGGGTTGAAGGTCGGGGATGACTTGATGCTGGTTAATCCGTCTTCCCGGGAACTCCGTTCCGGAAATGAGCCCTCTGCCGGTATTCGCGGCCGGGGCAGGGGGGCCGCCGTACGGGGAGAACCCTGGAAGGTGGCGGGAATAGTTTCCTTCCCCGGCTGGCATTGGTTGACCAAGACCAGCGGAATGCGCGTGCGCCGCGGGGGTTTTGTTGCCGCTTTGGCGATTGCCGATGAACGCTGGCTCAAAGAGGAATACGCTCATCAGGGATTCCAGTTTATCTGGGGGGATACTGCTCCGGGGATCAGCAATGTGGAACTTCAGAACGACCTGGGGGAATACGCCCTGATGAAAGTGCGGGAGCAGGAAAACGGAGGGGAAGGCGCCAAGCCTCTGGTGAAGGCCCTGACCCGGGAAAGCCTGGGAGGAAGCGTTACCAGCCGCGGGGACGATGTGATTTTTACGATGAGCAAGCTTCCCATCATCATGATGGTGATCGCCGTTCTGGCTGTACTTAACACCGTCCTGGCTTCCGTGCAGTCCCGCCGCCGGGAATTTGGATTGATGCGTGCGGTGGGCGTGCCGGGCGGCATGGTGATGCGGATGCTCTGGGCGGAAACGCTGATGGTTTCCCTGTGCTCCGTTGTCATGAGTCTTGTGCTGGGAGTCCTGGGCGCCTGGTGCTCCATCCAGATTTTGGAATACGGCTATCACTTCGGCGTCGTTACTCCTCCTGTCACAATGCCCTGGGCGCATCTGGCCTGTGCTGTGCTTCTGGTGTTTGTCCTCTCCTCCCTGGCGTGTCTTCTGCCTGCGTGGCGCATGAAGCATGCGTCCGTGACGGATTTGCTTTCCGTTCGCGAGGGGTAGGAGCATTCAGGATGTTCTTTATTGCAACATAGTTGATGATTGGATAAATAAAGGCATTAATCAATGCGTTGGCGCTGGGAACAGCCGGGCTGGAATTTCCGGGAGAGGCGGGGAATATTGTTGCTTTGACTGCTTCTGTCCTGTTTTTTTGCTGCCGGAGCAACAACGCGAAAACGTGTACGGGGAGCCTTCCCTGAATAGAAAATAAGTGCATGAAAAAGAAAATAGAAATCGCTTCCTGGCCTCGAAGGTCCCATTATGAGTATTTCCGGACGTTTGACTGCCCCATGTTTTCCATTACGTCCCCGGTCCGGGTGGATGCTCTGTACCGTTATGCGAAACGGGAGGGGGTTTCCTTTTTCATTTTGTGCCTGTTTGTGCTGCTGAAGGCGTTGAACAGGGTGCCCCAGCTGCGCCAGCGGGTGGAGGAAGGGGATGTATGGGAGTATGAGTCCGTGGATGCCCTGGTTCCGGTGCTGGCTGCGGATGGAGAATTCACCCAGATTTTAGTGGAATACCGGATGGAGTTGTCTGATTTCCTGAAACATGCCGTTCCTCTTGTGCAGGCTGCCAAACTTGCTCCCGCCCAGGCGAATCCGTGCCATAGGGCGGATATCGCCGTATTCAGCTGCCTGCCGTGGATTCCATTCACACAGGTGGCCAGTGCCTACAGAGTGTTTCGGGGACAATACTTTCCCCTCATCCATTGGGGGAAGATGGAGGCGGATGCTTCCGGCAGGATGGTGATGCCCGTGGCCATTCAGGCGAACCATGTGCTGGTGGACGGGGTGCATGTGGGCCGTTTTTACGGTATTCTGGAAGAATTGTGCGGAAATCAATTCAGTTAAAAGGATTTTCCTGTACGCAGCATTATCTGCGAGCAAACAGGAAAGGAAACTAAGCCAGACAGCCCGGACAGTTCTGGACTGAGTGCCCCGGAGATATTTCCACCAGCTCCGGTTCCCGGTCCGTGAGGCAGAGTGCCGGGTTTCCGAGGGTGTTCCTGGGGCGGAAGCTGCATCCGCATGGCTCCTGAGTCATGTTGGGAGGCAGTCCGGGAATGGTATAGAGGGGGGCGCCTTTCGCATGCAGCCCGGGAATGGATTTCATCAGGGCTCTGGTGTAGGCATGCCGGGGATGTTCCAGAAGTTCCTTCGCCGGGGCGCTTTCCACGATGCGGCCTGCATACATGACGTTGATGCGGTCCGCGTATTGGCGCACCACGCCGAGGTCATGTGTGATAAGGATGACGGAGGTACCCATGTCCTGCTGAAGTTTTCTGATGAGATCCAGCACCTGCTTCTGGACAGTGACGTCAAGGGCGGTGGTGGGTTCATCCGCGATGAGTATTTCCGGCCTGGTGATGAGGGCCATGGCAATCATCACGCGCTGGCGCATGCCGCCGGAGAATTGGTGGGGGTATGCGTCCATGCGTTGTTCCGCATCCGGTATGCCTGCCAGGGCAAGCTGTTCCAGCGCGCGTACCCGCGCTTCCTTTTTGCCGGCCCCTTCGTGAATGACAAGGGGTTCCGCCACCTGCTCCCCGATGGTCAGGTACGGGTTGAGGGAGGTCATGGGGTCCTGGAAGATCATGGAGATGCGTTTGCCGCGGATGGCCCGGAGTTCCTTTTCCGGGCAACGGAGCAGATCTGTGCCGTCCAGCATGGCTGAACCGCTTTCAATGCGGCCCGGAGGCATCGGAATGAGCCCCATCATGGAGTAGCAGGTGACGGATTTTCCTGATCCGGATTCACCGGCGATGGCGGCGGGAATACAAATCGGAGATATTATATGT
>OHDA01000388.1_pt1 | contig 23552 bp, 26 predicted proteins | sample 1566881 | NCBI WGS metagenome assembly OHDA01 (sample SAMEA3879585, study PRJEB24766) | human gut metagenome | biome: human-associated habitat; feature: feces | place: USA | collected 1985/1987
CAGGTGACGGCAGTCGATGTGATTCCCGAGAAAGTAGATATGCTTAATCGTAAACAATCACCTATTCAGGATGAGTATATAGAGAAATATTTGTCCGAAAAGGCATTGAATCTAACTGCTACGCTTGACGGTGCTAAAGCATACAGTGATGCGGATTTTGTAGTCATAGCAGCTCCTACTAATTATGATCCGGTGAAGAATTATTTTGATACTCATCATATAGAAGATGTCATAGATCTTGTTTTAAGTGTCAATCCTGATGCTGTGATGGTAATCAAGTCTACTATTCCTGTAGGATATTGTCGGGGACTTTATTTGAAATATGCCCGTAAAGGAGTAAAGAAGTTTAATTTGCTTTTTTCTCCGGAGTTTCTTCGTGAGAGTATGGCTCTTTATGATAATTTATATCCAAGTCGTATTATTGTTGGTTATCCAAAAATCATTGACCGTCCGGAATTTGCGGAAGAAAATGAGGCGATTCGATCCGTTACAGATGTCAATATGTTACAGGAAGTTGCTAGGACATTTGCTGTTCTTTTGCAGGAGGGGGCTATCAAGGAAAACATCGACACACTTTTCATGGGCATGAAAGAGGCGGAGGCAGTCAAACTTTTTGCTAATACCTATCTGGCATTGCGCGTCAGCTATTTCAATGAACTTGACACCTATGCGGAAGTAAAGGGGCTGGACAGCAAAGCCATTATTGAGGGTGTAGGCCTTGATCCCCGTATCGGGACACATTACAATAATCCTTCATTCGGTTATGGTGGTTACTGCCTGCCGAAAGACACTAAGCAACTCCTTGCCAATTATCAGGATGTCCCCCAGAATATGATGTCCGCTATCGTTGAGTCTAATCGTACTCGCAAAGACTATATTGCAGACGCTGTCCTCCGCAAAGCTGGCTGGTACGACTATAGTACCAACAATCAGTACGACGGGCAGAAGGAGCCTGTCACCATTGGTATCTTCCGTCTCACAATGAAGAGCAATAGTGACAACTTTCGTCAGTCCGCTATTCAAGGCATCATGAAACGCATCAAAGCCAAGGGAGTCGAAATTATCATTTACGAGCCAACCCTTACTGATGGGGAAAGCTTTGAAGGTAACAAAGTCGTAAACGACCTCGCCATCTTCAAAGCCCAGAGCAAAGCCATTATTGCTAATCGCTTTGACGAGTGCCTTACGGACGTTGAGGATAAGCTTTACACCAGAGATATCTTTCGTCGCGATTAAGAGTGCTGCCCTACGCACACATGTTTCTTCCTCTGGTCGCAAGATGCTTAAGGGGCTATATAGTATCGCTAGCGTTCTCTGAACACCAGTTCATAATTAAACTGAGTTCACTCTTCCTAGTGGTTTAACACTCTTCTCAGTTTTATGGCTGAGATAATAATATAGAATCGTAAATAAACAATAACAAATAAAATTTCAAAAAGAAATGATTAACGTTGGAATTATCGGATGTGGGTTCGTAGGTGGAGCCCTTAAGGATTGGTTAGAGCACAATAATCCCGAGTGTAAACTGTTCATTAGTGATCCTGCTAAGAGTTACAATGATGATATGTCTCAAATTGATATCGCTTTCTTGCAGATCCATGTACCTACAGAGGATGACGGTACACAGGATCTCACGCTCATGAAGCAACTTATCAGCAACCTTCCTGATGTACCTGTATTCGTTCGTACCACTATTCTCCCTGGTACCAGCGATGTGCTCTCAAGGGAGACCGGTCATAAGGTACACTATATGCCTGAGTTCCTTACTGAGCGTACTCACATTGAGGACTTCAAGAAACAGACTATGGTATTCACAGGTGCACAGGAACTCCTTACTAAAATCTTCGTTGGTAAGAAGTTCTGCGTGATGTCACCTCTCGAAGCAGAGCTTACTAAGTATATGCACAATGTATTCGGAGCATATAAGGTAACCTACTTTAACGCATGTCGCGAGTACTGCGAGCAAATGGGTGGTGACTGGCGTAAGGTACATACAGGTATGCTCCTTTCGGGATACATCAACGACACTCACACATACGTTCCTGGTCCTGATGGCAAGTTCGGTTATGGTGGCAAGTGCTTCCCTAAGGATGTGAATGCTTTCGCTCAGATGACAGCAGGCACTCCTCTTGGCACTCTTCTAGAGCACCTCCATGAGTTGAATGTTCACTTCCGTGGATTTGAGGAGAGAATATAATATAATATTTTACCACCCTATACAGAGTTGACTCTATATGTTTGATGTTAAGAAACTCGTAATAAAAGTGGCAAACCTAGTGATGTTGGGACTTTTTGACTAAGTAGTATTATCAAAAGCCATTTGAAAATAAACTTATACATGACTGTAAAATCATATATAAAACAATGTATTCGACAATATAGATGGAATTTTAGCCACTGGTTGATTCCATATTGTCCTAATGTATCTGAGAATGCTCGATTAGGGATAAACACAATCGTCGGAAACTCTCAAAATATTTACATTGAAGGAAATAGTACCTTAAAGCGGGATTCTGTAATAATGAATGGAAGAGCAAAATTTATTATGAAAAAGAATTCTGGAGCTGCAGAGGAGTTTATGGCAATTGCTGGGAATCACTTGTCTGTCGTTGGGCTTAGCATGAAACAGGTTACTGATACTGTAAAAAACGAATTAGACGAACATTCTGAGTATGATAAGGATATCGTTGTTGAAGAAGACGTTTGGATAGGTGCTCGAGTTACATTATTGGCAGGTGTACATATTGGTAGAGGTTGTGAAGTTGGTGCAGGTTCAGTAGTAAGAAGTTCTACACCGCCTTATTCTATTGTAATAGGAAATCCTGCTAAGGTCGTAGGCTTTAGGTTTACACCAGAGGAGGTTATCGAGCACGAAAAGAAACTATATCCAGAAGAAGAAAGAACGCCTAAAGAACTTCTGGAGAAAAATTATGATAAGTATTTTATAAAGAGGATGAAAGAAATTAAACAATTTACAAAGCAATAAATTATATAAATACTATGGATTTAAATGAATTTGTAGCGAACTTCGCTGATCTTTTTGATGACACCGATGCATCTGAAATCACTGCTTCTTGTGTGTTCCACGATCTTGACGAGTGGTCATCCCTCGTTGGTATGAGTGCCATTGCTCTTGCAAAGACAGAGTATGGTAAGTCTATAACTGGTGCTGAGCTTAAAGCTTGCGTTACTGTAGAGGACGTATTCAACCTTATCAACAACAAGTAATCAACCAAACCATGGAACAATTCAATCCGTTTACCCTCGTTGGCAAACAGATTCTTGTTACTGGTGCATCATCTGGTATAGGCAAGGCAATAGCCGTTGCCTGTGCTAAGATGGGTGCAACAGTTATCGTTACTGGTCGCAATGTAGAGCGTTTGAACGAGACCCTGAATCTCATGTCCGAAGGCGACCACAAGGCTATCTCTGCTGACCTTACCAAAGCAGAGGATATAGAATCACTTGTTGCTGAACTGCCAAAACTTGATGGTTTGGTTCAGTGTGCAGGTGTAGGCAGTCGTGTACCTTGCAAGAATATAGGTAAGGAAGATCTCCAGCATGTTTTCATGCCCAATGTGGAGGCACCTATACTTTTCCAAACAGCTATTCTCTCAAAAAGGAAGATTAATAAAGCTGCATCCATTGTGTATGTAGCTTCACGTGCTGCCAACGCTCCAAGTGTTGGTAATGCAGCATATAGTGCATCCAAGGGGGCAATCATTAGCTATGCTAAGTGTCTTGCTCTCGAACTTGCACCTCGTTTGATTCGTGTTAACTGCATCTGTCCAGGTATGGTTTGGACAGAACTCATTCTTAAAGATGGTGTAGATAAAGAACAACTCGAGCAATCTCAATTAACTTATCCATTGAAGCGGTTTGGGCAGCCTGAGGATATTGCAAATCTTGCAATCTATCTTCTTTCTGATGCTTCAAGTTGGATGACAGGTTCTTCGCTCGATATCTCTGGAGGTGGAGAAGGAATCCTTACGTTGAATTAATGAACGTCATTACAATAAAGAATGAATTACTACAATCTGCTACATATTTCATTGGTGATTATCTTGTAGATTGTGGCGGTTCAGATAGGATTTTTGAATCACTTGAAGGTCGAGAACTGAACGGCATCTTTCTTACTCATTGCCATCAAGATCATGTATATGGTTTAGAGAAGGTGCTAGAAAAGTTCCAAGATGCCAAGATCTATTGTTCACAAAAAACGTTCGAGGGCTTGAAGGATCCAATGCTCAATCTCTCGTATATTATGCCTGATTATGATTTCACATTTAATCATGACGAGAATGTAGTGATACTCTCTGAAGGCATTACTAAAATAGATGATTTGTCAGTAGAAGTGTTATCCACTATAGGTCATTCTGAGGATTGTATTTCGCTAATCATCGAAGATAATATTTTTACAGGAGATTCACACATCCCATTTGCAAAGGTCTTTACCAAATGGCCTACAAGTGATAAGGTACTCGCAAAGGATAGTGAAGAGAGATTATTGAGGGTCATCGAAGAACGAAATCTGAATGTTTACCCAGGTCACTGGCAATAATTTTGAATTAATGAAAATAGCATATGTATTCTCCAATCAGAGTGTCCAGTTCGTAGGAATGGACAAAGACCTCTATGGCAACTCGCCCAAGGCAAAGGAGATGTTCGAACGTGCCAACGAGATTTTTGGCTATCGTATAACCGACATTATGTTCTGAGGAACGGATGGGGAACTGAAATAAGCGAAGGCTACCGAACCTTCGTCTTCCTGCATTTGGTCATTACCGCTCTCTGCATGGTGAATTATCAGCTTGCTATGACTGTTGGTCACTCATTGTGTGAGTTGTTGGTATTGGTAGCTGCAGGTGCATTGTTCTTCGAGAAGGGACTTCGTCTGGTTTATGCTCGTGCTATGACTATGTAGAAGGCGTGTGATGCTGTTTCTTCTACTATGGCTGCTATTATTGTTCTTCCTGATGAGACAATGGAGCAGATTTGCATCGAAATTTCAACCGTGAACAATGTAGTAGTTCCTGTTAACTACAACTGTCTGGGGCGGGTTGTCATCTCCGGTAATATGGATGTTATAAAAGAGGCTTGCACGAAACTGAAGGGGGCTAAAGCGTACTTTACCTCTTGCTGTTAATGGTGCTTTCCACTCACCTTGCCTGGAGGTTACTTGTCAGAAACAGGTTTGAAGCTATCGAGAAAAACAAGTTCAAGACTCCTATTTGTCTTTTATATCAGAATGTGGATGCCCTCCCCTCATACTGAACCTGTTGAAATCAAGGCTAACTTTTTGAAGCAGTTGATTGCATCTGTTTGTTGGACATAGGCAGTCAAGAACATGATTGCAGATGGTGCAGAAGTGTTTGTAGAGTGCGGTTCGGGTGAAGTATTGATCAGTATGATTAAGAATAGTTTAGAATAAGAATATTATAAGATATGGCATTTGTTAAAGGTATCAGTTACTATCTTCCCGAAAAAGTGGTGACTAATGAGGAACTGCTTCAGGAGTTTCCTGAGTGGAGTGTAGATAAGGTAGCCGCAAAGGTGGGGGTGGATTCACGCCATGTGGCTGCCAAGGATGAGACTGCTGGCGATATGGCAGAAAAAGCTGCTCGCAAGCTGTTTGAAGAGTATAATGTAGACCCAAGGACTATCGATTTCATTCTCCTTTGTACCCAAAGTTCTGACTATTTCCTTCCTTCTACTGCATGTATCCTTCAGGACCGTTTGGGCATCCCTACATCTGCTGGCGCTTTCGATTATAACCTTGGTTGTTCTGGTTGTATATATGGTATGGCTATGGGCAAGAGCTTTGTGGATAGCGGACTTGCAAAGAACGTACTTCTACTGACAGCTGAAACCTACCAGAAGTATCTCCATACATCTGATAAGAGTAACCGTTCTATCTTTGGTGATGGTGCTGCTGCATGCCTGATCTCGACCGATGGTATTGCTGAGATTGGAGATGTGGTTCTTGGTACCGATGGTAGTGGCGCAAAGCATCTTGTCGTAAAGACCGGTGGTGCACGTCAGAAAGTTGCAACTGGTGTTGTAACCGAGGATGAAGATGGACACCAGAAGTTTGATGATTATTTGTACATGAACGGATCTGCTATTTTCAATTTTACTCTCGATGCAGTTCCTGTCATGATGAAGCAGATTTTGGAGAAGAACCAGATAGAGAAGGATGATGTGGATTTCTATGTTTTCCATCAGGCAAACAAGTTCATGCTCAACACCATCCGTAAGGTATGCGGTCTGCCAAAGGACAAGTTTTATGTGAATCTTGCAGAAACCGGCAATACCGTTTCTTCTACAGTCATGATCGGCTTGAAGCAATGCCTTGAGGTTGGTACGATTATTTCTGGTATGAAGGTAATGGTTACCGGCTTTGGTGTTGGTTTGAGTTGGGGTGGAACAATCTTGAAGTTCTAGTTATTATAATACTTTGATGATTTTCATTCTTTTTATTAGTCTAAGGCATAAGAATGAATTTATAACTGATTTTCAAATATCGCTTATAAAATAGATGTTAGAATTAATCGGACTGGAGAGAACTGGCTTCCTCGTTTTTGTTAATATATTGATGATGTTTTATGCATATTGGCTATTTGTACCAGCCATAAAACAGCCGTTTAGCACTAGCATTACTCGAAGGAGAGTAGGCTATATGGTTATTCTGCTTTTTTGTGTTTTTGCATTTTGGGGTAATGATTGGTTTCATGTAGCTATTTCATATCAGTATTTACGCCAAGGAGAGTATAGCCACTTGGAAGATTTATATGTATACCTTATACAAAATGTATGTCCCGAATATTTGTCATTCAGGTTCTTAGTATGGGGTTCTGCTCTTGTCCTGTATGGATTATCTATTAAGTTTTTGAGGATAAAAAATGATATAGCCTGGTTATGTTTCGTTGCTGTAGGTTTACTGTGGTTTTCTTATGCTAGAGCCAGTCTTGCCATGGCTATGATGTATTTAGGTTTTGTATTATACAATTCTCAAGATAGTTCATTTCGCAAGAAATTAATAGCAATTGTCTTATTAGTTGGATCTTATTATTGTCATAAAAGTGCACTATTTGGTATTATTCTGATTTTAATAGTATCGCATTCTAAACGGATAGATGCAAAGAAATTATTATTATTAGGTATATGTTTGCCAATACTATATTATGTTTTAGGTCAATTTCTTGACCACTATATGTTATTACAAGGAGACTCAGATAGTGATGCGTGGTCTGCAAGTGTAGTGTCTGCTCAAAGTTATTTGAATAGAGAATTATCAGAAGTTGGATTGGGGTTACTTCTTCAGCAGATTTTGGAGAGATCAACTTATATATTAACTGCTTACATAGGCATTAAAGTTGTCTCAGATGAGAATGTCAAGAATACATTACCAAATAATATTAGTGCATTAATAACGCTATTAATATATATGGTGGTTATTGCTTTTATGTTTCAGTTTGATCTTGGTTTTAACACTTCTTTGATAGCAGATAGATTTTTTAGATTTTCATTTATTCCAACAAGTTTACTACTAACCTTTTATTTAACTAATGGAATATATCCAAAACTAACAAAAACAACATTCTATTTAGGTTTGTTTGCTACTTTTTACGAGTTGTTTTATTGCCTATATATGCACAAGTAAATATGGGAAATTTAGGAGCAAATAAAATATTATTCGGTCTTGGATGGACAACATTGTCTACGATAGTAACAGGTGTCACACAGATTTTGAGATTATCAATACTAGCAAGATTTCTGAATAAAGAAGATTTTGGTGTTGTTGCAATATTAACATTTGTGCTAGGCCTTACGCAGGTTTTTTCAGATTTGGGATTTTCTGCTTCTATAATGTCTGAAAAAAATCTATCGAAAAATAGATTTTTAAGTTTATACTGGCTTCAATTCATTGTGTTTAACTGCTTAATGTTAGGAGTTAGCCTATTTAGCCCTGTTATTTCAACCTATTACAAATTATCAGAATTACAATATCTAATTCCAATCGTATTATGTGAATTGTTGTTCGTCAGCATTGGAAAACTATATGATACCGTGCTTCAAAAAAATATGCAATTCAAGACGATGGCTACAAGAAATATAGTATCAGCTTTATTTTCACTTATTATAGCTGTTGTCTTAGCTTATTATGGATGTGGCGTATTTAGTTTGATTCTGTCTACACTTTCACAGGTTGCAATAGTTAATATTTGGAATTTCGTAGCAGGTCAAAATACTTATAAGATCAGCATACAAAATATCAGGATTAAAGAGGCTGGGGATCTTGTTAATGTGGGGCTGTATCAAATGGGTACTCAATTAGTAGACTATGTTGCATCGAAATTGGATATTTTGATAATAAGCTCTTTCCTTGGCGTAGGAGCACTTGGCATCTATAATCTAGCAAAAGAACTTGTTCTTAGATTTGTAATGGTTATCAATACAATAACGACAAAAGTTATGTTGCCTGTTCTGTCGTCTTACTCCAGCGACTGCAATCAATTGAAACGTAAATTCGAACAATTTGCGATGAGGTTGTCCTACTTAAATACGCCTATTGTTGGATTTGTTTTTTTGTTTGCGCCTATAATAGTAGAGATTTTTTATGGAAAAGGGTACGAAGAGGCTAATGAAATTGTTAGCATCATGTCGATTTGGAGCCTCTTTGTTGTTCTTGGTCAACCGAGTGGAATGGTTGCTATTGTATTAAAAAGAACTGACCTGTCTTTTTCGTATACCATAGTGAGGTTTATAACTATGGGAATATTATTATTTGCGTTTGCTCGTACTTCTTTACACAATGCAGCATTAACAATGTTATTTACATACTTAATTATGTTCTTTGTAAACTGGTTTATGCTGCTTTATAGGATCATTTCTATGACTTTTGTCGAATATCTTTTAATTTTTTATAAATCATGGAGCGTAGTAATAGTGGCTTCGTTATTGGTTTTAGCAGTAAGAAATTGTTTATCTGTTGATGATATTTATCTTAAAGTTGTATTCGAGTCATTTATTTATGTAATTTCTCTTGTTATAATTATATTATTGTTTGACAAAAGGTTAATCGTTCCACTGCTAAATAAATTCAAGAAAGTATGAACATATTACTCGTTAGTTCTTCTTTTAGAGGAGGTGGAATTACTTCTTACGCTCATGAAGTTGTTAGAAGCTTTTCCAGTCAGTACACCATATCAATAATGATTGGTGATGATACAACTCTTCCTTTTGACCCTGATAAATATAAAATATATCGAGTCGAATCAGAGAATTGCTCTGTAGATAATGCCCGATATACAATAAATCTTATAAATAAAGAGATTCGGCCCGATGTAATATTGAATAGTAATAGCAAACTTTTATCATTAATCACACCGTATCTGAATAACAATATTAGGGTAATAACGGTTAGCCACTCGCTCAGATATAACGAGGCTGATATTGCTGGTTTGAACTCTCAATATGCCGATAGCATCATTGCACTATCACACTTCAATAAAGAATATTTGTGTAAACAATTTAAGATTATTGATCATAGTAAGGTTAAAGTTGTATACAATTTTGTTGAAGAGTATCCGAATGCACAAATAATAAGAGAACGAAAGAAAGAAAATAGAATATTAAAAATTGTATTTGCAGGAGGAACATCTGCACCCAAAAGACCAGAGTTGATACTAACAATCGCTCAGAAGCTTCTTCGAACTGATAGGGCTTTTGAGTTTTATTTTATGGGTAACAATACCCCAACGCTTCAGAAACTGCAACCGTACAATTCTGTTGCTCAATTGTTCCCAAGAGACGCTAGGATGATTTTTACAGGTCGTATTCCACGTGAAGAGGCCGAAAAGATAAGTAGCGAGGCTAATATATTTCTTGTTCCATCCAGGAGAGAAGGATGTCCTATGGCTATGATTGAGGCTATGCGAGTAGGTTGTATAATAATCACATCAGACTATAAAAATGCTTGCCAAGAGATGGTAATACATGGAGAAAGTGGCTTAATAATACCACACGATACCCCTGATAATTTTTTGTCTACTATAATAGATATTATTGACAATCACTCGAACTATAAAAGTATGTATGAGAAATGCTATGAAAGATATCGAGCGATGTTCTCGTTCTCTCCATGGTATGATCAAATGAACCATATTATCCAATCTCATGATTATGCACATACTGACAGGCTTTCTGCTTTTGACGAAAAGATATATAAAAAAGACTTGTCATGGATAGGTCACCGTATGTCTTACAATAAATACCATATGCTTGTGTTTGAAACACTTAAATCCGCAATTCCCCTTTATTTTAAATATATCTTTAAAGAAATACAATATGTTCAATAAAATATTACCATACTTTCAAAAGTATTATTTGTTTAGGTATTTTGCTTATCGGTACCAAAGATGGAGTGTAGAAAGAGATCCAATGTCTGAAATTCGGAGAAATTATGTTCCAAGATTCGGTAAAGAGCCAAATTTAGAGACTCCCAAAAATTTAATTGAGAAAATATATTGGATGCAACTCCATTGTGACACATCTCTATGGACTCAATGTGCGGATAAATATCGTATGCGAGACTACGTTATTGACCGCGGTTGTGAACAATATCTGCCTAAATTATACGGTGTTTGGGATAATCCAGATGAGATTGTTTGGGAAAATTTGCCATTACAATTTGTTATCAAAGCGAATAATGGTTGCGCGACGGTTTTGGTTGTGAAGAATAAGAATATGCATAATCGTAAGGATGTAATTAAGATGCTAAAGCGTTGGTTGTCAATACCATATGGGTATAGAGGATACCAACCCCACTATCTTAAAATCAAACCCTGTATTTTAGCTGAAGAGTTATTGTATCAGAACGAAGAGCTAAATAAAATCTCAAGTTCGATGATTGATTATAAACTATGGTGTTTTAACGGCCATGTTGAGAGTGCATTGGTCGCATCAAATAGGACGCCAAAGAATTTAAATATAGATTTATATAATAGTAAATGGGAAAGGCTATCAGATTCTATCCGTACACATGGTGTTGATAGGCTTGATCCTCAATTAATTATACCTAAACCAAAATGTTGGGAAGAAATGAAACAAATAGCGTCAAAGCTATCTGAAGGTTTTCCTCAAATGAGAGTAGACTTCTATATTGTTAATAACCACCCTGTAATTGGTGAGTTAACAATGGCCTCTGGCTTTGGCTATTTTACGGAAGAGTATTATAATTATTTGGGTGACTTAACTGATATAACACTCATTCCCAAAGTTAAATAATAAATACATTAAGCTTGGCTATGTCCGTCGTATTCGGATGTTTATTTAAATGTAATATTTGTCTATCTAGTTAGAATAATGTAATTTACGAATTGCTTTTTATATGCACATACTTCATATCTGTAGTGATTTCTTGGGTACTACTGCACATATTTCATTATTTACAGAACTTGACAAACTAGGTGTAGTTCAAACAATTTTTGTTCCAATCAATGCAAGTGCAAACTCAAATAGAAGAACGATGAGTTTTCAAACAGAAGGTTCTTCTATTGTACTTTCAAGACGTCAACATAAAATTCATAAGTATTTATATGGACTCAAGATTGCCAGACTTACAAAAGATGCCGAATGTAGTATTAATATGAATGATATTGATTTAATTCACGCATCTGTAATGTGTAATGAAGGAGCAATCGCTTATGAGTTATCTAAAAAATACAACATACCATACATAACTGCCGTAAGAAATACAGATATTAACTCGTACATGAAAATTTTTAGGTGGCGTATGGGCTATTTTAAAAAGATTGCCAATAATGCTATGAAAATTATCTTCATATCGTCTCAATATCCGCAAAGGTTAAAAGAGGCTATGAATATCAGCGAAAATGAAACCATAACTTCTAAGTTCGAAATAATCCATAACGGACTTCAATCTTTTTATTTAGACAATATAAATAAAGAGAAGCATGGAATACATAATCCCGTCAGAGTTGTTGTTACAGGCGCGTTTGTAAAGAATAAGAATATTCACACTTTATTCGATTCTATAAGGATTTTAAGAAATGAAGGCATGAATATAGAACTGGCTGCTATAGGCAACAACTTAGCTACATATAATTCTGAAAAAGAGTATGCCGATAGTATCAATCGACTTGCTTTATCTAATAATTGGTTTCATACGTACAAAGCACAGCCAAAAGAAGAACTATATCAGACGCTAAGAAACTATGATATATTTGCCCTTGTGTCATTTCAAGAGACATTCGGGCTCTCATACTTAGAGGCACTTTCTCAAGGCTTACCAATTATTTTTACAAAAGGTGAGGGGTTTGATAATACGTACCCTGAAGGTTTGGTCGGGTATAGCGCGATTGCTACAGATAGTCGAAATATAGCAAATGCAATAAAAAAAATGGTTGACAACTATCACGATATGGTTGTCAACGTGTCACACCTAGATTTGAATATATATAAATGGAGTAGTATCGCTCGAAGATACAAGGATTTATATTTTGAAATTTCTGGAATAAAATGAGAAAAATAATTATAAGATTTTGGCAGTTGACCTTGAGGTTATATTTGAGATATAAAAGAAACATTGTCCCTTTAACTTCTAGAGTAGATTCTAATTGTACATTAACAGATTGTGTTATTGGTGAATATTGTTTCATTAGATCGGGTGCCCAATTTAATCATGTAGTTACAGGTAACTATTGTTCGTTTGCTGCTGATGTTCAAATTGGAGGAATGGAACATCCGTTGGAGGAATATTCCACATCGGCACAAATATATAGAGATAAGTGCTTATCAAACCTAAATACCATATTAGGTAATGACGTTTGGGTTGCTGCTGGTGCTATTATTAGACAAGGTGTTAAAATAGGCGATGGTGCTGTTATCGGTGCAAATTCTTTTGTAAACAAAGATGTGCCTCCTTATGCTATAGTTGCAGGCTCACCGGCTAAAATCATAAAATATAGATTCGAAGATAGTGTACAAAAACAAATTGTGGATTCGGAGTATTGGAAATATCCACCAACACAAGCAAGAGTAATTTTAGATTTATTGAAACAAAATAATTCAAAATGAAAATAGTAAATATTATGGGCGGGCTTGGAAACCAAATGTTCCAATACGCCTTTGCGGAAACCTTACGTATAGCTTTTCCTCATGAAGATATATATATAGATACGCATCACTACAAATATAATGGATATAAGATACATCAAGGGTTTGAAATATACAAGGTATTCTCCAATGCAAAAATTCCTGTTGCAGGATGGTCAAAAGTCGCAAAACTCAGTTACTACGTACCTAATTTCTGGTTGTCTAGAGTTGTTAGGAAAATATTCCCTATGAGAAAAGCTGAGTTTCGAGATAGAATGCATTATAAGTATTATCCCGAAGCATATGAGAATAATGGGGATGGCTATTATGATGGATATTGGCAATCAGCGAAATACTTTATGCCTTATCGTGATCATATCTTAAAGGTTTATCAGCATGGTGAGCCAAATGAGTATAATAAACAGATGATTGACATGATGAATGCATGTTCATCTGTAGGAATCCATGTTCGTAGAGGAGATTACAAAACATCGCCTCAATTTTATGGTATCTGCAACCAAGAGTATTACAATAAGGCTATTCAGCAAATGAAAACAAAGGTTGATAATCCAACCTTCTTCATATTTTCAGATGACGTTGACTACTGTCGAAAGAATATAGCTCCCATAATTGGTGGTACAGAGATAATTTACATTACTGAAAATAGAGGTGGTAATAGTTATTGGGATATGTTACTTATGAGCCATTGTAAAAATCTGATTATTGCAAATAGTAGTTTCAGTTGGTGGGGTGCCTTTTTAAATAACAATAGTGGTATTATCATGTCGCCTACTCATTGGGTAAACCGTAATGAGGAACAAGAGACTCCTATGGAAAATTGGATAAAAATTAAATAAAAACAGATATGAACAACAACAAACGTCGAGTTCTTTTTGTAAACAATGTGGTTTATTTGCCAGGTGAGGGTGGTTATAAGCGTACTCTTTATCTTTTTGACATGATGCGTAATATGGGTTATCCTGTGACCTTAATCACAAGCAACTTCAATCATTACAAAAAGCAGGTTCGAGATCTTGATAAATTTAAGAAGGAATATCCTGACTGTGGTGATATTCGTTTTATTAAAGTTCCTCCTTATACTACCAATATTTCTTTGAAGCGTTATTACTCTGAGTGGGTATGGACTTTCAAATTCAAGAATTGGCTGAAAAAACATATTGACAAGTATGATGTAGTCTATATGAATATGCCCGACTATGATCAGATTAATGCAGTAAAAGGTATCTGTGAGAAACATGGAAAGAAGATAATTCTGGATGTACGCGATTTACGTCCCGAAGCATTCCACGTAATGATTAAAAATGACCGCTTATTTAAGATTTTCTTCTACTGGATGCGAGTAAGTGCTGATCGAGCTTATGCTTGTGCTGATGAGCTTGTTGCAGTATCAAAAGAGTACTTAGATATTGCCCTGCGAGTAAACAAGAAATCAAAAAATCCTGCAGTTGTTTATATTGGAGCTATTTTGGATAAATTCTACGATGGAATTAAAAAATATGCCCACACTATTGAAAAGCCTAATGGTGAAGTATGGGCAACATATGCTGGTACTCTAGGTGAAAGCTATGATTTGGATACCGTTATTGCAGCGGCAAAAAAATGTGCAGATACCGATATTTCTAATTTGCGCTTGAAGATTCTTGGTCAAGGTCCTTCTGCTGAACATCTTAAGAAATATGCTGATAAAATTGGCGCGAATAACGTTGATTTCATTGGTTTTGTTGATTACGAGATGATGGCTGCATATTTGAGCAAATCGGATATGACTATCAATGCTATTAAGAAAAATGCTTCTCAAAGTATTATTAATAAGGTAGCTGATTACTTTGCTGCTGGTGTGCCTATGCTAAACTCATGTTGTTGCCAAGAGCAGCTCGATATGGTCACAGAATATAAAATAGGACTTAATTACGAACCAGGAAATATAGAACAACTTGCAAGTTATATGGCTCTTTTAGCAAAAGACAAATCTATTTGCAAATTATATGGTGATAATGCACGAAAATTAGCAGAGGAAAAATTTGATCGTAGAAATAGTTACCTTGAATTAATTAACCGAATTGATACTGTTTAATTGGACTCGATTACAAATTGCACACTAAATGTAAGTAATGATATATGGTACATTGCAATAGGTAGTCTTTCTATTTATGTTTTGTACCTATCACTTTCAAAAAAAATTCTCGTGGTTTCATTAGGGGCTTTAGCCTGGTTTACTCTTTAGGTATATGTTGGTTGTATTATATTCTACTGTTTTTTTGTAGGACAATACAATGAGAGTGTCTTTACAATGCCTCTTAGAAGTTACTGTGAAACAATTGTTAACGGACGCTTAGATTTTTTTATCGAGAATATTCTAAACATTGTGCTATTTATTCCAATCGGTTTACTATCATCCTTTTATTTTAAGTTTAAAGTTTTTTACAAGTTCCTTTTAGTAGGAATTAGTCTCTCTCATTATAAAAATACTGTATATGTACTACGAAAGGGGCCTTGCGAAGTTGATGATTTAATGCATAATACAATTGGATGTTCTGTTGGCTTCTTGCTTTTCAAGTTACTCGTTTATGTTAGATGTAAGTTTTCTATACTAATCTGGAATTGGGTAACAAACAAGTGTGTCTCACGTATGTATTATACAAGGAGGAGCTATAACATGCTTTCATGATTTTGGAGTATGCTATCGGACAATATAATTCATTGAATAACAAATAAATCGATAAACTTTATGTACGTTCATTTCTTTAAGAGAGTCATTGACTTGCTGGTTACTTTGTGCCTTTTACCTTTTTTCTGTGTGATTTATATCGCATTGGTGCCATTCTATTTTTTTATGGATAGAGGTCCGATGTTTTATTCCGGTAAGCGCTTGGGGCAGTATGGCAGGCCATTTCCTATGCACAAGTTCCGATCGATGAAGGTGAATGCACCTGATATCCGACTGAAAGACGGTAGTACCTACAATGGTGATGATGATCCTCGTGTGACAAAATTGGGTCGCTTTATTCGTAAGACCAGTTTGGATGAAATCCCTCAGATTCTGAATGTACTAAAGGGTGACATGAGTCTTATCGGTCCTCGACCTGACCCTTTGGATTGGTTGGATAAGTACAAAGAAGAGGAGAAGGTGTTCCTAAACGTGAAACCTGGAATTACCGGTTACAATCAGGCATACTTCCGCAATAGTGCCGATGCTCAGGAGAAGATTAATAATGATGTGTATTACGCCAAGAATATCAGCTTTGCTTTGGACGTAAAGATCATCTTTAAGACCGTGAAGACTGTATTGTTTCGTGAGAATGTAAATGTAACACGTGAGTAATATGCGCGAATATGGAAGTGAACATCCTGCAATTGTTCTGCCGGATAGATATTTTGAAAAACTGTCTGAATTGAGACGTGAGGTGTTGTTCTTACGTTCTGGTCGTGAAGCTCTTTTGTTGACAGCACTGAAAGGTATTGAAGGTAGAGAGGGTAAAGAAAGTATTATCCTCTTTCCTGCTTACTGCTGTTGGTCTATGAGTGCACCTTTTGAGAAGGCTGGTTGGAAGCTGGTTTATTACCGATTGAATGAAGATTTGACAGTGGATACCGATTACTTGAGCCAATTGTTGAAAACCCATAAACCACAGGCTGTGCTCACGATGAACTTCTATGGAAGTGCATGTACGGATGAAGCAGTACGAATGGTGAAGGAGTTTGATGAAAATATTAAAGTGATTGAGGATTTTACTCATTGTACCTTCTCTGTCCGTAAGATCTTCAACCTACAGGTAGATGTATATGTATCGAGTATACGCAAGTCTGTTGGTGTGTGCGATGGTTCGGTCATCCTAAGCAAAGAGCCCATGCCGAAACAATATATCCAAAAGGAGCAGAAGGACTTCGCTGACAAGCGCTTTGTGGCTCAAACCGAAAAGATGCGCTACACTTGGAGCAAGGATCAGGAGAAGAAGCAGGAGTTTCTGGGTACGATTCGTGAGTGTGAAGGTATAATCAATGAGTTTACGGTTGTTCGTCTTATCTCAGAGCGTGCAGTGCAGATGCTGAGGATGGTGAATGGACAGGAGATTGCTTTTGCTAGACGAGAAAATATGAAACATTTATGGTCTTTGCTAAATGGCAAGGTTGAGATGGTTTTAGGATTGGAACGTTGCTTTGATGGTTCTCCATTCTCACTACCAATTCTTGTAGATAATCGTGATGAGGTGCAGAGTGCTTTGGCAAAAAAAGGTGTTTATACTCAATTACTGTGGCCTATTTGTGAGGAAGCTCAAGCGTTTTGTCCCGTATCGAAGATGATGGATGCACGCATGTTGAGTGTGCCCATCGACCAGCGATATTCATGGGACGATATGGAGGATATAGCATCGATTATCATCGATGAGGTTAAATATGTTTAGATAGTAAAGAAAGTTATGCAGAAAAGACTTTTGGTACTGGCTGCAGGTATTCTGCAGATTACAGTCATTAAGAAGGCAAAGGTCATGGGTTATTATGTGATTGCTGTTGATGGCGATCCGAATGCTCGTGGATTCAACTATGCCGATAAAGCGATATGTGCGGACATTACCGATGAGGAGGTGATGCTGGAGATAGCTCGTGAGGAGCATGTGGATGGTGTGATACATCCTTGTTCGGAGGTGAGCATGAACGTGATGGGCCGAATCAACGAGGAGTTGGGACTTGCTGGCATCACCAAGGAGCAGGCTATTCGTGCTACTAATAAGCACCTGATGCGTGAGGCTTTTGAGAAAGGGAATGCACCTTCGCCAAAGAGCATTCCGACCACAAGTGCTGAGGATGCTTGGAATCACTTACAGAACGATTTCGCAGTAGATGGCATCTTAAAACCAAGTCGTAACTCGGGTTCGAGAGGTATTGCCAAGGTGACTTGCGATATGCCTAAGGAGGATTTCGTTAAGGCGTATGATATCGCTTTGGAGGAGAGTCGCGACAAGTCTGTTTTGATTGAGCAGTTTATCGAAGGTCCTGAGTTCTCTATTGAGATTATTGTTTGGAACGGTAAGGTGAACGTTCTGGCCGTTACCGACAAGAAGACCACCGAGGCTCCTCACTTTGTGGAGTTGGGACACAACCAACCTTCCTGTTTCTCTTCCGATGAGGTGGAGACCTTGAAGGCTGCTGCTGTGGCTGGCGTGAAGGCACTTGGTGTGAACAATTGTGCTTGTCATGCAGAGGCTAAGTTAATGGAGGGTAAGGCGTATTTGATGGAGATTGGTGCTCGTTTGGGTGGCGACTTCATCGCTACCGAACTGACTCACCTCAGTACCGGAATCGATATGATAGCTGCTGCTGTGGATGTGGCATTGGGCATTGAGCCTGACCTGAGCGTGAAGAAAACGCCTATGGCGGCTTGCATTCGCTACTTCTGCCCAAAGCCCGGGAAGTTGGTATCTATCAGTAATGTGAAAGTATTGGATAATCCTCATGTGTATCAGAAGAAGATTTATGTACAGGAGGGTGATATGATTCCGGAAGTAACCAGTAGTCTTTGCCGAAGCGGACATGTGATTGTAACCGAGGAGACTCCTCAGAAGGCAATTGCTTTGGCAGAAAAACTGATAAGTGAAGTTAAATTTGAGACAGAATAATGCTCGATATAATGTATAACAACTCTATAACTACAAATAAAGATCGTGTATTAATACTTGTTCGATATTCACCGAGTACATAACTATTCCAAGGGATGATTCAAGATGATTGAATATTCATAATGGACTTTGTTGCAAAACAGGACGTAATGGTAGTTGCTTTTACAGGTATTGAAAAATCAATAGTTCGTTCTCCAATGGATGAGCTAATGGATTGCTTAGGATAGACAGAATATATAAAATCGAACTACGAACTTCACAAGTCTGCTGCAAAAATATTATCAGATATATGCAATGATAGTAATATTCCGTTGATGATTCTAAAGATTATCCTTATTACCCTATTCCTGAATTTAGAGAACTTGGAGATATGGATATTTATACTTATGATAAACATGATGAAGCAAATCAGATACCGAAGAGTTTAGGTATCGATGTCGAGTTTGATGAAAAGCACGACATGTTTAATTTTGAAGGCGTAAATGTAGAGCATCATAATACGTTTATTAATGTTCATTCAAAGAAAACTCGTCTAATAAATGAATATTTGAAAGAAGAAGGATGAATAGAAAATTGTAAAAGGACTGATTTGGGCTTTTATGTGCTTAATGCAAACTTTAATGCTGTTTTCCTCTTGCGTCACATGGTAAGCCACTTTTTCATACGAAAGAGTCACTATTAAAAATATTGTTGATTGGATTTTATTTTTATGTAAAGATAAGAATAAAATTAATAGAGACAAAGTGAATAAGATTCTCGATGAGTCAAGGATGATAACTGCATTTGATACTTTTATAGGAATCGCAGAGAGAGTTTTAGGAATTGACTTGTCTTCTTGTTATTTAGGAAAGCCAACGAAAGACTTAATTGACAAAATTTATATTATCATTCTTAACACAACATTACATGCAGAAGTTGATCTTCCGTTCTTTAAGAGAATATGAGAAGAGACAGTTCGAATGTATTTTCATAAATGGATGCACGATACGGGATTGATTCTTGATAACTTTTGGATAGGTGTTGTTTTATGGTTAGCGATTGCCCATATAAAGTATACAGACCAATTATAAATAGACATTCAAGTAGTAGATGTATAGCTATATTTTGAAACTGACATTATAAAAATACGATTAGAATAAGTGGATCTCGCTTGTGAAAATTTGCACTCTTATGGAGTTTTGAAAATTTACAGCAAGATAAGCTGCCCACAACTTTTTTGAATCTAAAATACAATAACAATTTATATCATAAAAAATTATGAGTAGTAATCTGAAAAGAAGAAACGTACCTTTCAGCCCTCCTGATATGACGGAGGATGAGGCAAATGAAGTTCGTGATGCAATCCTCTCGGGCTGGATTACAACTGGTCCTCGTACAAAGAAATTAGAGAAACTGGTGGCAGAATACGTCGGTGTGAATGCTGGTGGTGAAGGGTTATTACCAAGTTGCGTGTGCTTGAATTCCCAGACAGCATGTGCTGAGATGGCCCTTCGTATCTTCGGAATTGGTCCTGGTGACGAAGTGATTGTGCCAGCTTACACCTATACTGCAAGTGCAAGTATTGTTGAACATGTGGGTGCAAAGATTGTCTTTGTGGATGTGCAGGATGGTTGTCTCGAAATGGATTATGACAATGTAGAGTCTGCTATCACTGAGAGCACTAAGGCTATCATCCCTGTTGATCTAGGTGGTATTCCTTGTGACTATGATCGTCTGTTTGCAATTGTAGAAGCTAAGAAACACCTTTTCCAGCCTAAGACCGACATTCAAAAGAAGTTGGGCCGTGTGGCTATCTGTGCTGACTGTGCCCATTCATTTGGTGGTTATGCTATTAGGAATGGAGAGAAGGTTATGTGCGGCAAATTAGCAGACTTCAGTTCTTTTTCATTCCATGCTGTGAAGAACTTTACTACTGCTGAAGGTGGTGCATTGACTTGGAATCTCCCATTTGGGGAGGAACCTGTAGTTCTTGACCTAGACCTAAATCCTGAGAATTCTTTTAGCTCTGTTTCTGTAACAGAGGGTAATAATTGGAATCAGCGAATCTACCGTATTATTCAGTTGCTATCGCTCCATGGTCAGAACAAGGATGCGCTGGCTAAGACTAAGTTAGGTGCTTGGGAGTATGACATTGTTGGTCCTTGGTTCAAGTGCAACATGACAGATGTTGTCGCTGCATTGGGCTTGATTCAGTACGAACGTTATTCTAAGATGCTTGCTAAGCGTAAAACTATGATCGAGAAGATGAATTCTGCATTTGCAGACATTAACGTGGCGGTCCTCAACCATTATGATGATAAGCATATGTCAAGTGGTCACCTTTACATCGTCCGTCTGCTCGGCAAGACACGTGGAGAGGCAAATGAGGTTATTGAGAAGATGGCTGAGCGTGGTATTGCTACCAATGTTCATTATAAACCACTTCCAATGATGACTGCCTACAAGAAGTTAGGATTTGATATCAAGGATTTTCCTAATGCCTTTCGTATGTTCGAAAATGAAATCACCCTTCCTTTGAATACAAAGATGAGCATGGAGGATGTTGACTACGTTATTGAGAACTTCGTGGATATCGTCAAATCTTTCTAATTTCTTTATCTTATTTCAAAGGAGAAGCTTAAGGAGGATATAAGAGGTTTGTGTAAATTCTGTGTATATATTTTGGGGGGGCTCAAAAGACAGAGATAACAAAGTACAGTAGAACAGTGAGTTGAATAATTATTAAAGTCAATATTATGATTGCAGAAGAATTAAAAAGGAAAGTTGCTGGCTTTGTAGAAATGGAGTAGCATTCTGATTCTATGCAGTTAATGACACCAAAATATATAGCAAGGTGTATGCAGATTGTTAAGTAAGATGCTGTTGAAGCTCTCGAAGTTCTTAAGAAGTAATAATGGTTATTTGTCAGCACAAGTAGGGCTAATGTCTGCGGTTTGACAGGAATCTACTAATATTAGCAAATATGAATTTCACCTACATTTCTCATAAAAAGACGAAGGGTATAACCTCGTTTACATACCGTAGCGGTCTGTATCTTGTTCATAAGGAGTCACTTTTCCAGATTGCAGTTTTCTTTGTCCGTCAGTAAATCAGCTAGCTTTCCATGATTTGGAAATTCGACTCCCACACCAAGTAAGATTCGGCAGGCGTATTAGAAAAACTTTGTGTGAAGGAACAGGTTGGAGAGTTTATCAAGGTCGACTCTGATATCCTTGTACTAAAAGTACCTTGTCGAATCTATGACACTTTGAAAATGTTCCTCTTAGTCTTAGTATATTATGATAAGAAGACGAGGAAGGACACTTGTTGAGGACCGATGAATTATGGAAATTGTTTACCACTATGCCTTGATTCCAACCTGAAAAAAGCTTGGGAGAAGGAGAAAAAATGGTTATCCAGTCGGATACTGATAAACTATTCTTCGAAAGTAAAAAATAGAGACTTTGATAATGCGATTTCGGACTTTGATTATAAGGATTCGATGTCTTTCTTTGATGCCACAAGGAAACTGGCTGTTATAATTCGGGAAGAGGGGCGGAAATAATCCACTTGGTAACTGATTGTCAGTTTATGAATAACGTTAATAGTGAAATTAATGGCAGGAAAGAATGATCGGAACTTTATTGCTTTTTGTAATGAGTTAAGAATATATATGTCTGAAAATCAACACTTACCGAATAATTATACTCGGCTCTTGAATAAGATAAAATTTGTCCGCCGGAAAATTAACTGGGGGACGCTGGAGGAGTGGAAACTGAAGATGTTCCTTGAAATAGAAGAGATGAGGGATATGGACGAGCATACTGGAGGGCGAAAGAAGAAGGTGCAGGATGATCAGTAAAGGGTATCCTGTGTCTTTTTATTTCGATATAAAAAAGAAATAAAAAGAACTTTCCCGAGAGTTCCAATCAATATACTACCGTACTGACCGAGTGAAATGGGGATATTCGGTCTTGCGAAAAATTGTATAACCCCAGCAAGAAAGAAACATATGAAACGATTGAAACAATTATTCTATTGCGCATTGGTGGCATTGGTGTTTACTAGTTGCCAGTCCTACAAAAAAGTACCTTACCTGCAGGATGCTGAAGTTGTATTGTACAATACCCGAGATGCAGAGCTTTATGATGCTAAAATCATGCCCAAGGACCTACTAACGATAGTGGTGTCATGTACGAGTCCCGAACTGGCAGCGCCTTTTAATTTGACAGTGGCCACACAGAACAATGCCGCTTTGAACTATACAACTAGCCAGCCTGTATTGCAACAATATCTAGTGGATAATGACGGTAATATCAACTTCCCAGTATTGGGTGAACTTCATGTTGGTGGCCTAACCAAGAAGGCAACCGAACAAATGATCGTTGAAAAGCTGAAACCTTATATTACTGAAACTCCTATTGTAACAGTACGTATGGTAAATTATAAGATTTCTGTGATCGGAGAAGTTGCCCGTCCCGGTACATTCACGATTTCCAATGAAAAAGTGAATATCCTGGAAGCTTTGGCTATGGCAGGTGATATGACCGTATATGGTTTGCGTGATGATGTAAAACTAATACGGGAGAATGCTAATGGCAAGCAGGAAATAATTCCATTGGATCTGAATAAGGCTGAGACTATTCTTTCCCCTTATTACTATCTGCAGCAGAATGATATCATATACGTTACTCCGAATAAGGCGAAAGCACGAAATTCAGATATCGGAACTAGTACAAGCTTATGGTTCTCTGCTACTTCTATCCTTGTTTCTATTGCCAGCTTGTTGTTTAACATCTTGAAATAAAAAGAAAGAGT
>OHDA01000401.1_pt1 | contig 22959 bp, 26 predicted proteins | sample 1566881 | NCBI WGS metagenome assembly OHDA01 (sample SAMEA3879585, study PRJEB24766) | human gut metagenome | biome: human-associated habitat; feature: feces | place: USA | collected 1985/1987
TTTTTCCTTCTTGCGCTTGATCGTGCTCCACTTGGAATGTCCTGACATATGAAACCCTCCAATGACTATATCTCGAAACACTTTATTCTACCATACTATCATGGAATTAGCAAGATTTTATAGGCTTTTGGCAGGGGAAAATGGCGCGGTTGGCACTTTGGAGAGACGTTTTGATCGATTGTGTGAAAGTGTGAACGCAAGAACGGACGGAACGAGGCCTTTTCAGGCAATTAAAAAAAGGAATCCCCCGCCGGAAACATATCCGGCGGGGAACCCCTAGTTAATGTTCAGATGTTTTGAAAAGCGGCCTGAACGCATTCATTTGATCTGCCAATTCCAGTTATAGAAGCGGACCTTGATGGGGGAGGAGGTAACGGTATTGCCGTAGAAATCCTCCACCGTAACTGTGATCCAGCAGGAGCGGGCGCCGATGCCCTTGCCGTTCGGGCGGATGACCGTCGTGTTGGCAGTGGGGGTTTCGATCGTCGCTTCCGGCTTGTCGATGGACCAGTTTGCATAGTTCCAGCTTACGCTCTTCACGTCGGCGCCGGCGTTCACTTGGAAGCCGACTTCCACGGACTGGCTCTTGTAGGTCTTGTACCACGGAACCTTGACATACAGGATGCCGTCGACTACATTACCGCCGCTGGTGATAGCCACGGAGGTGAGCGCGTCATACTGCGTCATCGCGTCGAGTGCTTTTTGGACGTTTGCAACAGCAGCATCCACATCGGCCTGATCGAGGATGGAAAGGTCGCGGTCGATATTCTTCGCCTCTTCCAAGGCTGCCTTCAGAGCGGCGACGGAGTCGGGCGTGTAGGTGTTGATATCAGGGGAAGCAAGCTTATCAGCAGCGGTTTTAATGATTGCGTCGAGCGCGGTGAAATCAGCGTCCTTGAGGACGAGTTTGATCGCGCTGAGAGAGGCGGCCATCGCATTCACTGCATCCTGCTTTGTAATATCCGGGTTGCTCTTTACGAGCGCTTCAGCCTCTTCCAAGGCGGCCCGGAGGGTTGCAACAGAGGCGTCGGTGTAGTTGGTGATGTGGGCGTCGTTGAGCGCTGTTTTCGCGTTAGCAATTGCGGCGTTCAGAGCATCCATATTGGCGCCCTTGTAGACGAGCGTTACGTTCAGAGCCTTCTCCGCATCGTCCACGATCTCCTGCTGCTTAATGGTCAGGCTGCGGCTCAGGCCTTCTGCATAATCGATAGCGGCTTTGAGCTGTGCCAGGGATTCCTCCGTATACTGCCCGCTGGCCTTTGCATCGTTGTAGGCGATATTTGCCTTGGCGATAGCAATATCAAGCGCCTCATAGTTAGCGCCTTTGAGCGTGAGCGTCATGGCGTTGAGAGCCGCGGCCTTCGCGTTCACAGCGTCTTGCTCAGTGATGTTGGGCATACGCTCGATCATAGCTTCTGCCTCAGCAATCGCCTCGGCAAGAGCGTCACGGGAATCCTTCGTGTAATCTTCAATATCGGCGGCTGCGAGTTTCTCGTTGGCGGCGTCAACAGCCTTCTGAAGGCCGGTGAGGTCAGCCGCGTTGAAATCGCCCTTGGCCTGCTCAACAGCATTTACCAGCGTGTTGGCTGCCGCGGTGATCTCATCCTGATGGAGGATGTCGAGATCCTTTTCCACTGCTTTGGCAGCGTCAAGCGCATCCTTAACAGCCTGAATGGCCTCTTCTGTGTAAAGCTTTTCCGTATCCGGATCTGCGAGGAAGGTTTCCGCATTCTTGATCGCATCGTTGAGCGCGCTGTAATCCGCATCCTTCAGGATGAGCTTTACGCTCTCAAGCGCTACAACCGCATCGTCTACCTTCTGCTGCTGTGTAACATCATACTTAGCGGCTACAACTGCCTGGGCGGCCTTGATGGCATTGCTCAGCGCAGTTTTAGAAGCCTCGGTATACTCGTCGCCTGCGTTATTCAGCGTATCCTGAGCAGCCTTGATGGTGTCGTTGAGCGCGCTGTAGTCGGCGGGCTTTTTCTCAAGCTTAACGGCATTCAGAGCTGCAAGCGCATCGTCAACTTGGGTCTGCTCCTTCACGGAGAGGGTGCGGTCAACCGCCTTTGCCGCGGCAATTGCCGTTTCCACGCGGGAGATGGAGGCGTCTGTGTAGATGCCCGCTTCCTTCGCGGCGGCTACCTCTTCCTCACGTTCAGAGATCGCCTTGTCAAGCGCTGTGTAATCAGCGCCCTTGAGGGCCAGGCCGCGAGTTGCGGCAAGCAGGGCGTCCGTGGCGTCCGTGATGACCTGCTGCTGGTCGACCGTCAGCTTGCGGCTGACTGCCTTTGCGGCGTCGAGGGCGGTACGCAGCGCGTTCACGGAATCATCCGTGAAATCACCGATATCCGTGCGGTCGAGCTGCGCCTGCGCATTGGCAATGGCAGCGTCGAGAGCGGAATAATCGGCGCCCTTGAGGGTCAGGCCTGCGAGCGCGTCGTTGATAGCCTTTGTGGCGGCGTCAATGGTCGCCTGATAGGTGATGTCCTTGCCTGTCTCAATGGAGGCGGAGGCAAGATACGCATCGCTGAGTGCTTTTGCGGATGCGCTGGTATAATTCTGGAAGTCGGAGGCTTCGATCTTCGCTTTTGCAGCGGCAACAGCAGCGTTAAACGCATCGTAGCTTGCCGGGAGCTTCTGAAGGGAGGTGATCTCCTTCAGAAGAGCCGTGGCGCGGGTGGTGACATCTGCCTGCTTTGTGATGTCGAGGCGGTTTTCGCGCAGCATTTCCTGCTTAGCGGCGTCCACCTTGACCTTCAGTGCAGCGAGATCTGCCGGATCATAGTATTCGGCGTTGAGCTTTTCAAACGCGTTAACAGCCGCCTGCATGGTTGCATAGTTTGCAAACTTTACAAGGCCGGAAACTGCGGCGCTGAGCTCATTTGCAGCTTTATCGATTGCATTCTGGTTGCGGATATCCCAGCCTGTGGTGGGGATGTTCTGCGCAGCCTCATACTTCTCGCGAAGGGCGGCCATTGTTGCGATCGTGTAGGTATCGTCTGCCTTCTCATTATTGAGAATAGCCTCGGCCGCATCTTTGGCAGCGTCAAGAGCCGTATAGTTGGCATCCTGATACTCCAAGGAGTCCACCGCGTTTTGAAGGGCGGTGGTATAGCGGTCAATGACGGACTGCGTCTCGATCACATCGCCCGCAACCTTCTGCGCGTTGGCAAGCGCCGCGGTCACGTCGGCCCAAGTAGCCTCCGTGTAATAGTCCGCATCGGCTGCGGCCGCGTTGGCGGCGCTGATGGCGGAATTCAAGGCGCGCTTGTCAATGACGGTGACGGTGAGCGGGATGTCATAGGTATACCAGGTTTGGCCAGCGCTAGCAGTGCCGCGCCCATCGTAATAAACGCGCAGCGCAGTATCATACACTTTACCGCCATCGCCAACGAAATCAACAGTGATGGTGGTCCCTGTCCAGTCATTTCCACCGAACAGATTGCCGGGGAGGCCGCCAATATAGCTATCCCACGTGACGGAGAAGGATTTACCAATCGGGGTGGATAGCGTCTGCGGCTGATCAGCGCTGCGGTTGTAAATCCAACCGTAGTTGACGCCGGCATTCTTCTTCGCATCCATCCAGAACTGGAAGCGGAAGGCTTCGTTATCCTTTGTTTGGATGAAGGTCATATTCTGGAAGTTGGCGCGGAAGGATACGTAATGCCCGGCGTCAACGCCGCCTACCAGGTTTCCTTCCGTGCGCTGCACCGGACCTGTTACGTCCGCCGCGAAGGCCGCCGGCATGACGGAGAGCGCCATGATCAGCGCCAGCGCCAACGCAAGCACGCGCTTTGCGGAAAACGCTTTTTTGGTTTTTGCCATAGAGTGAAAACACCTCTTTCTGAATCAAAATCGGTTGGCCGTTTGGGCAATGCCGCGCCGAAGGGCTTTTGTCACTGCGCTCCGGCGCGGTATTCTATTTGGAGGGGTTCACATAAAAAGTGAGCGTCTGCTCCTTATGCCCATTCGAGTGCGCCGATCGCGTCGAAGATCGCCATTGCGGCGGCATCGACTTCATCCTGTCGGTCAGCTGTGGGCTTCGCATTGAGCAGTGCTTGTGCCGCGGCAACAGCAGCCGCGGCACCGGAGAAGTCCTTGTAATCAGAGGGTGTATATTGCGCCACCATATCGATCGCCGTTTCAAGCAGCGTAGTATCCGCATAGGAAACATCCGCATTATCTCGTGCTCTTACGCGCAGCAGATAATTACCGCCTACCGGCACCCGCTTAGGGGTTAATTGCACATCCTCAATGACAATCACACACGATCACCCCCGCAGTTGTCTTGTAAATCTCCGGCCCGATCGAGCAGGTTAGCAGCAGGTGGTGCCGTCCCGGCTTATCTACGGTCAGCATAAACGTCAGCAAATTACCCTCTGATACCACGCAGGAGCCTTGGGCGATTGTATTACCGCTAAAATCATGCAGCTCCCACGTAGCCGACTGTACCATTACCTTTGCGGCCTGATCGCACCCATAGATGCGCACACGCTGCTGCCTGCGCTCGCCCGGCATCAGCCGGATTGTTGGCCCATCCATCTAACATCCCTCCCAATCTGCACAATATCCCGCGCCCCACGCCGCGTTGTATCCTGGCATCCAGTCCACATAATAACGATCATCCTGCCACGCAAACCGGATACCGGTTACATCCACTGTCATTAATACCGTGGCATAATAGGTGCTGTTGCCCGCCATATCCCAGGCTGTAAGGGTGACGTAGTACGTGCCATCCTCCAAGTCAGGAGGCACTTGCGCCGTCCAGTAGCCATCCTCACTACGGGCAAACACAAGGGCATGGTGATCTGCCATGCCCTCAATGCGCGTAATCATATCAATCCTCCACTTTGACGCGGATCACAAACGGTGCGCCGACATGCACGCGGTCGGTTACGCCGATGACCTCAACAATGCGCGGTGGGATGGTATCTAAGGTGACATTGCGGGTGATCTCTGCCTCTAATCCGGTTGCATCCACCACCTTGACAATAATCGTATTGCTGCCCTCCTGCATATGGGAGGGATTGGCGCGCAGGCTAAATGCACCGGTCTGGCTGTCTATCGTGATTGTGCCCTGGTCGTGACCGTTAACCGTAGCAGTCAGGGTGACGCTGGTCAATTGATCGTCTGATGTGATGCCTTCGATGAGCACATTGGATTGGTTGGTTACAAGGCCCTCCGCAGGCGAGGACAGGCTAATGGTCGGCGCGGTGACTGCGATAGTGCAGGTGATTGATGCAGGATCAGCCGCGTTGCCGTCCTTGTCGGATACGCTGATTGTGATCGTCGTGCTGCCCTCCGGCAAGGCATCCGGCACAGCGTAGGAGAGATCATAGCCGCCCTCTACTGGTGTCAGAGTAAGCCCCGGCGCGCCCTGTGTGATCTTGCTGCCGCCGTTAATACGCAGGTCAAGAGTGGCAGGATCAACGCCACTATCGTTGTCTCGCAGTTGGGCGGTGATGGTTGGGGTGCAGGTATTGATCCGGCTGTCGTTAGAGGGATAGGTGATGGTGACGGTGGGCTTGGTGCTCTCGTAGGATTGCAGGCGGAGTTGTGCGCCCCACGTACTATCATCCTGGTTGATCGTGGTCTCATTGCCTGCATCGTCAGTAGCGATAATCTGTACGCCATAGTAGCCGCCCGGCAAATTGGCGGAGGATAAGGCAGGCGCGGTGCCGGAGAGGGTGTAATACCCGTCCTCTGCTAGGGTAAGATTGTAGATTTGGCCGCCGATTGCGGCCTTGATGGTTGCGATTGACATGGTTTGCCTCCTTTACGCCGATACGCCGATGGCGATGTATGATAATGTTACGCTTGATACAGTTGCGCTGGCTGTTGTGGTCAATGTAAAGCTCTGAGGACGAGTGGTGGTGGGCCCGTTGCTGTCTACCGTCACCCAATATGGGCCATTGCTGCCGACCGATAGTGATATGATACATTTGGGGGCGGATGCAAACGCCCGGGGGAAATCGCTAAAATATAGTCTGCTGCTGGTATAGCACCCCGCATTTGGAGCGCTTGTGATTGCAACATTTGACCACGTCTTGGAGGCCGCGCATAGATGCATACCTCCTCCGAACTCAATGCAGATATTACCGTCTGATGGATCGCTGCAACGGACCGCCGTGCTCCAACTGCTCCATGTATTGCTGCTATAGTAATAACGTGGCCTACACCACACGTTACCCGTCGCTGTGTGATACTCCTGCATGATATCGTTACGCCCCTGATCATCCGTGCGCAGAGGCAGAACATACAGCTTGCCGGGAACGGCCTCGGGGATGTTGGCGATAGATTGTGCACTTGCATAATTATCGACGGACACGACATCCCCCGGCGTGATGTAATCATCAAAATTGTATTTTTTGGGTGTTGCCGTTGTCTCGTTGATAAGCGTTGACCAGCGCAATTTGATCGCCCCCACATCCGCCGCCGTGGGCATCTGTGCAAGCTTGCCGCTGCTGTCCAGCGTGGCGATGCCGGAGGGTTGGGCTACCTCGTTGGTATCTACTTTGTGGGCTAATTGTGTCGCCATATCCCCTATCTTCGCGTCGAGCAGGTCGGAGTTTAGGTTAAAATCATCCACGTTGTAAAAATCTTCTTGGGATGGCTTTTTGAGATGGAGGTTTCCTGTTTCCGTCATATATATCACCCTTTCATAATTTCGTTCCGAATTTCGTGGTGCGTCATTGCTGCTAATTGGGCATGGGTCATGGGCAGCAGTGATTGGTGCTGATTGTATGCCAGTGACAGATCGATCACCATATTCGCAGGCGATATCTTTTGCAATAGCGCTGCGATATCATCAAAATTGCTGCTGGCTGTTAATCCGATCCTGACTACCAACACATAGCCAGACACCTGCACAGTATAATTATCCTCCCCGCACAGGTTCCGCAGGATGCCGTTCAGTTGCGCAACCGTATATGGCCGTGTTTCAATCATTTTAGCCATAATTCTAAAACGGCGGTTTTCTAAGGTATCCGTCGAGTTTGGGAAAATTCCTAAAATCTTTTCCCAACGGGATATGCCCAGATCATCCGCCGTTTCAACAAATTCATTGTTTAAAACTTGATCCAATGCTTTCCAAATAAGCTCAAATTCAGGACTTTCGGCTTCCAAGGTTACGACGGTTTCTTGCTTGTATGCCTGTAAATATGGTGGCAAATAAGATGTAAGATCGACATTTTTAATCATGCGCTCGCCCCCTCAAACACAGGGATTTGGTATTGTCCCAAAGTAAGATTGTCTGCTGCTCCGTTGATGGTTGTTCCGTTAATATCTATAATTCCGCTGATACCAAGCAGCCTTGTTTCAATTTGACTGATACGCACAATCAAATGATCTTCATCCGCCCAAGTCTTTCTAAGTTCGAGCAGATAGTTTGAAATCACATCATCAATGGCAGCCTGCAAGTTCGACCAGCTATAGTCCGCGTCAAAGGTGATTGTGGCTTTTACAGTAATGCCAACTGCTTCTGCACTTGCCACATTCACCACATGGCCGATAGGTGCAAGGCCGTAACCCTCCCCGGTATATTCAATCGGATCAAGGGTTTCCTTCACTGTTTCAAGCAGCGTCTCATTCACCACGTCAAAACTCGAGTTTAAGATTGTGATTAGCACCGCCCCCCCGGTTGTCAGCTGCAAACTTTCTGCGGCTTCATAAACAGTTCTCAGCCAAGTCTGAACTGCTGCGGGCAAGGAAGAAAAGCTTGATTTATACCAGCTTTGAACGGCTTCATTTGGAACCATTTCAGCGGGGCGAATATCCCCGTTCCAAACTCTTGTAACCTTTGTGCTGCCAACTCCAGGAATGGCGTTGGCTTTGTTGAGATAGTCGGCACGATTGCCGCCAAAGGCTTCCTCGTTGAACGACGCAAAATAACGCTGGCGTAAGTCCTCTGTATCCTCTTCGTCTTCGCCTGGGATAAGGACTTCCGTCAGCGTTGCAGTTTCCAGTCCATCAATGTACTCAATGGGAATCATTGTGCCAAGGTGCAAATTTCCAATGATTCCAAGAGATTCGCACTGTACACGATATTCACCGTCAGATATCTTTTCGGTCACAACATAGTTGATTGTTCCAACGTTGAACCGTTTCCCGATAACATTAATGGTCGCGGGGGTAAACACTCCGCGTAAAATTGCGTTGGTTGCCGGATCGGGAGTAATACCCCTTTCTTTGCAACGCAAAATCAGATATTCTCTTGATGCGGTATCACCATAGGATTCCGATATCAAGGCATTCAGTTCGATATAAAGCCGCTGTAATTCAAGCGCTGTGGGAGAATGCGTATCAAATATGACTGACCCCTCTCGCTTGTCAAATTTATCCGGTACTCTTGCAAGCATCCGCTCAAGAATCTCATCATAGGTAACCTCATACATTCAGAAATTCACCTCCGTTTCTGCTTGGATATCACCAAATATGGTGTGTGCTATAAAAGATGCATGAACCACCCCTTTCCTCGGAAGATTAAACTCAAAGTTGTTGACGCTTTTAATTCGTTCATCCCAAGTCAAAGCTTCTGTAATCCTGCGTTCCAATACGGGGCATACATAGGACACAGGTTCACCGTACAGGTCAAGCGTTTCAATTCCATAATTCCAGCTATACATAACGTATTGATAACGCTCAGTTTGAAGGATTTTAAAGATCGCCTGTTTCATAGCGTCCAAGCCGCCCGTATATCCCTGGATTTGCCCCGTGTCCAAATTCATTTTGTAGGTGTAGGTTGGTTGTTCTTCGAGCTCAAAGTTTTGATCAAGGGAAGCCGTAGTTGACGGGATCATCTGATTCTATCCACCACAATATATTTTTGCCCGCCCTGCTGCCTGATAAGGATCACTTCATCACCGACAACCAACCCATTATGCACAGTGATTTCAATTTTCCCTATGGCGTGTCTGTGGGACGGATCGACAGGGACGGTTGATGCGTTGGGCGGCGTCCCCACATAGTAATAATCTTGAATGTTTCCGCCTGTAATCACGGTTTTGTAATCTGTCACGTGACGGGACAACACAAGCTGCGCTGAACTCAGAGTAAACTTCTGATCCACCAATATCTGCAAAGGGGAGGCATTTGTCACCCTTCCAAAGCAAGCTTCAACAAGCTTTGAAGCATTAACTGCATCTAATGCCGCTCGTTTTATGACTTTTACTAATTCCACTGCATCAGACAACAAATTCACCCCCTCGAAGTGTTAAATCCATGAAATGTTCATCAAGCTTAAATTTGTGCGTTACCCTTTCAACCAGCATAAAATTTTTCACATTCATATCACCCAAAGCAAGGTTTACTACAATCATGCTTCCGGCTCTTACCCGTGTATCGCCCAAAGCGTTCACGATTTTTAGATTTCTTGTTTTGCTGTTGTATAGTTTCAATAGGGCATCCGCTTTTGCTTGCCCGTTTTCACCTTTTTGCAGCGTATCAAAATACTGCAATACACCCCATGCGTTCATGTGGCTTGAATCCTGTGCAATGTAAACTTCCCGCTTTCCGGTTTCCTCATTGTCATAGGTCAGCTTCACTTTGTTGTAAGTGTCGTTGTCAATGCTGGAAGTGTATTCAAAATTTTCCCCGGTTTCTTCATCAATCATCAGGTAAGCTCCCGGTTCGCCAACATACATTGATGATATGTTCTTCAATGTCAGCTTGCCGAAATCGTCATACAAAACAAACATTTCCTTGCTGTTCTGCAATGTCAGATCAAGGGTATTTTCTATCATGTCAAATAAGGAAGTGTTATCTTCCACCCGTGAAGCAATCACAAACCCGGTATCTTCCAAAGTCCCGGTGTTCAAAGAAAAATCCGCTGCAATCATCTGAATAAACTGTGAAGCGGTTTTATTCTCATAAACATAAGTATCTTTGTTATTCAAGTACCGTAATTGATCGTAGGCTGTTACTTCTATAATCTGATCTTTATCCCGCTTTTTTGTGAACACGAAGCCAAAGAAAACGGGCATCCCATCCACTTTCAGGCGAACCGCCGCCCCTTCCTGAAAATTGATAATGGAATCTTTCAAAAGTTTGAAGGTCAGCTTGCCGGGGGTGCTTCTTCTCTCTGTACTCCATTCAATTCCTTCTTCTATAATCGGGATATATGCTTTTGTGCCGGAAGGATCGGAAATCAAAAGTTCTACATTCAAAGTTCACACCCCCTTAATCGAATGTTCCATCATCTACCCAACCATACACATTTGAACCGGAATCAGTGTGGATCAAGTGCCACGGGTGGGCTTTCCCCGAACCGTTTGCTATCGTAATTTTTGCTTTCCCTGCTCTTGCTGAATATCCTTTTGCGCCAGCGTAGGAGCTGTAATAGTGCGTGCCTCCATGATAATTCACAATATCGCCTACCGTATATCCCTGCTTTTTTGGAGGGCTTGCAGGTCGCTGCTTTTGCACCGTGGCTTTTGGTTTGGCCGCCTGAACTTTAATGTTTACCGTTTTTGTACCGTATTCCCGATATTGCTTCAAAGATATTTTTACTTTCAAATCAAACCCGTTTTTTGCGTCCTCTGTGATCTTGTAATCTTCCATTGATACTTTGATATTCGTAGAAAAAAGCACGTTTCCATTCGGCATGGTTCTTGAAACAAGAAACTGAAACGGTTTTTTGGAAGTTTTTAATTCCTCGAAGTAATCAAGGAAATAGGAAGCGCTTTGAAAACCAGATTTGTAGATCGCGTAGGGTTGCTTTACCTGCGGTATTTCACATTCAAATTCAATGTCTGTAAGCCCGGCGGTTTTTAAGATGTTGATTTCCCCTTCATTTATCAGGGTTAGCGTATCATTCGCATTGTTGATTTTTATTTCGAGCTTTTGAGGCGTGACAGGCAATAGGCATTTGCCTAAATAGAATTCATATCCGCTTTTCATCATGCATGCACCCCTTCTGCTATCATATTAACCGCTTCATTTGTGGCATCCGTCAACCCAGCAACAATACCATCCAAATCCATTTTACCGGAAACGGTGTTATGGTTGGTCTGTTCAACATGGATTTCAGCCGTAGTGAACCGGTTGATTGCTTCCCGCTCGGCAATATCCCGCATATACGCCAAATCTTCTTCAGCAATATCAAGGGCATCACTCATAGCGGCGGTATTCCCGGCAGTGTCGCCGGTATTGCCATAGATACCATCAAGTGTGGTTCCAAGGTCAAAAGCGCCCATAGGGTCATAGGCGGAAGGATCGAACAGCCCGGAAACCTTATCATCAATTCCTTCACCGAAACTGTACCCAAGATCGAAGGCCGCACCATATTCAAACCGATCCAGCTTCATATCATCGGCGTTCATTTTCGCCATGACTTCAGTTCCCTTGCCAAAGGTATCATCAACCCAACCGCCCAAGCTATCACGCCAGCCCTGAACGGCACCGGAAAGGTTAGAACCAAAGACAGCATCAATGGCTGAAGCAAGCGCCTGAAGCACTCCAAGCACCGTATCAGCCAAATCAAAAAACAGGCGGCAAACGGCCCCCACCGGATCATTGAACACATTACCGATGAAGTTTGCAACCGTAGCCACAAGGTTATAAATCAGAACAAATACTTCAGCGGCCACATTCCACAGGGCAATGAAAATATTGCCGATGAACGCCAACGCCGCCATAAATGCGCCGCAAATCAGGCCAGTTGCGGAAACGCTTGTACCAGCAAACTTATTGACCGCCGCCACAGCAGCATAGAACAGGGCTACAAGGGCGATAATCAGAATGATGATCCAAGTGATAGGGCAGGCCAGCAAAGCGGCATTCAACCCCACCTGTGCGCCGGTGGCCGTGGTAGTTGCCGCCGCTTCAGCAAGGGTCAAGCCAGATTTAATAGCGGATCGGGCTGTAGAAATCGCGGCAAGGGTGTTGCCAATCGTTTGAACGGCGTTATAGGCAATCACGGCACCATGCAGAACGATATAAGCGCCAGCTACACCCAAAACGATTGGGGCAATCCAGCCCCAATTATCAACTACCCAAGAAGCGCCGGTAATCAACAGATCAAGAACCACCGTAGCCACAGAAGCAATAGCCGCCAGCGCCCCAATTACACCATTAGACACAGTTTCAAACTTGGAACTGTTGGCAATCTGATTGATTTTGGTCAGAATCGGGGCAAAGATGAATAGGGCCTTGTTCTTCATGCCCGTCCAAATCTGTTCCCAAGTTTTGGGGATATTTGAAAAGTTTCTTTCAATATCACCAGCCGCTTCAAACATAGCAGCCTTCACAATATCGGCTGTGATTTCACCTTCAGAAGCCATTTCACGAATTGCACCAATGGGAACGCCAAGGTAATCAGCGATATTATGAATAATTGTGGGCGCTTGCTCAAAGATACTGTTCAGTTCTTCACCACGGAGAACCCCGGAAGCCATTGCCTGTGTAAGCTGAAGCATTGCGGCGGATTGCTCTTGGGCACCGGCACCACCGATAACAAAAGACTTGTTCACCAATTCGGAAAAAGCAATTACTTCATCCATGTTGGTGAATGCGTCCCTTGCGTTTATACCCAACTTGGCAACAGCGGCGGCGGTGTCCATATAATAGGCTCTGGATCGTTGGGCAGAAGCCATAACCTTTGCTTCCAGTTCTTTAATACTGCCCCCATCGTCAAATTTAATTAGGGCATTATTCAACCGGGCGTTGGCTTGGGTCAATTGGTCAGAAGTCCCAAGGGCTTGTTTCAGGCCAATCATACCGCCTACGGTGGCGGCGATCCCCTTCATTTTCTGCCACAATCCATCGGCGGCGGAAGAACCATTACGGATAGAACGGTTGAAGCGTTGCTGTTGATCATTGGCATCCCGGATATTTTGTTCAATGGAATCGAAAGCAGCCCCGGCTCTTGCCAGTTCTTCACGGGCTTCCCGAATGGCTGAAGTGTCCACGGAATTACCCGAAGCCCGTTGCATGGCTTCAAAGCTGTTCAGCACAATGTTCATGGCTCTGTGCATGGCCTGAAGTGGGCGGGTCATACCGTCATAGAGTTGAATTGCGGTTCTAATGGTTGCCAATAGGGATTCACCCCCTTTCTGGACAAACAAAAAAGCCGGGGCCAGCGTTACCGCTTACGGCCCCGGCGCTGTTTCCGTTCAATTTCTTTCTGCTTCTTCTTTTCCCGTTCAACCCGAATATCAATGGCCGCAATGATGAAGGCTCGTTCTTGGCGGTCAAGGGAATTGAATTGGGAAGGGGTAAGGTGTAGTTCATGAAGGCAATAGTAAGCAATATTTGCTTCACTATCGCCTTCCTCAATTAGTTTTTTGCCTCGTCCACCTCATCCTGAAGGGTAGTTTCAAACCCGCAAATCTCCTGAACCTTTTGCAGATAGTCGGCATACTCGCCGGGGGTCAGCATGGTTTTCATAAGGGCTTCAGCCCCCATGACCTTACGATCATCCTGAAGTTCCTTGTCATTCAGGTTGGGGAACACAGTACAGGCAACCGCCAGCTTGCCAAGGTACATATCATAGTCGGTTTCCTTCTGGTACTGGTTCTTCTTGCCGGGAACGGGAACCCGCTTGGCACAGGACTTCCGAAGTGCTTCATCCTCGGTGCCGGTGATAGCCTTGATTTCCCATTCAATGGGCTTCTTGGTGATTTCGTCCACAAAGCGTTTGGAAGCAACATACTTCACATTCTCCACCTGAAGGGTGTTTTTGCTCAAAAATGCGGAAAGGCTCATTGTTAAAATCCTCCTGTTTTTGTGATTGTAAAAGAAAAACCCGCCCCATATTCACAAAAATGGGGCGGGTTTTGACGGTGTTACTCCATCCCCGCCAACATGGTAAAGGTTTCGGGCATCTCGAAATCCTCAAAGGTGAAATCCATATCTTCATCCAGATATTCCGCATCCGCATCGAACTTGGCCAGAATTCCACCATCAATGTTGCAGTCCTTCAGAACAACGGTCTGACGGCCCACAGAAGAAGTGGGATCTTCATTGGTCACTTGGATGTCAAAATAAACATCCTCGCCGGTGTCTTTGTACCGCTTCATCATCTGTCGGAAGATGGAAGTGTTGTAATGGAAAGTGGCCGAACCCGTACCAGTCCAGCCGGTAGACTTGTTGCCTTTGCCGGTCTTGCCCAAGATGGGGATTTCCGTCTTGTTCTTCTCAAAACTCGCTTCCAGATTGATAGCCTGCATGAAGTTATAACGGTTCCCATCAATGGTTACAAAGCATTCCGCAAGGGAACCGGAAATACCATCCCGGCTACGCATAGTAGTTGCCATTGTCTACACCCCTTTCTTACTGAACATAAACCGTCATGTAAAGCTGGGCCATAGCGTTGACCGGGGTAACATAGTCAGTCACCACAACAGCCTTTTTGGTATCGCCTTGGGCCACAGTTACATTGTCGGGTACAAAGTCCTCAATGGCTCTGATATTCTGAAGTTCCTGATGGTGCTTCACAATATCATTCCACAGGCTGATCCGCCCGGAAGCGTCATTGGGAACCTTGCCAATGTACTTCTTGCCGAACAGGACAGCAATATCATTGGCGATCTGATCCAGAACCCGGATGGTCTGATTGCTGGAAAAATCCGCTGATTTTTCATCGGTCACGGAAATGAAGGTGTTAATATCCTCCAAAACCACAACCTTGCCATCCACAGAATGGAACATGAAGGAACCTTCCAGAATACCGGCTTCCAGTTCGCTTTGGGTGTAGTCGGTATCAACGGTATATTCCCCGTCATAGTCCATATTGGTTGCGGACTTGTTCACCGCCGTACCAGCAACCACACCGGTTGCCCACGGGATCAGGGCGGGATCATCGGTTTTCCCGGCAATGGTGTTCTTCACGCTCACGGTACCTTCATAGTCGGCCAGATTGCGGAAACACACCACCTGAAACTTCTTACCCATCTCATCCCGCATCCGCTCACAGAAAGCGGAAAACAGTTCCGCAATGGTGGATTTATTGGACGGACAGCCCATAGCGTTGAAGGTATAGGCTTCCATCTTGTCCAGATAGGTTTGATAGGCCGCATCCTCCACGGTGCCATTGGTGCCGTTGGCAAGAGGGGTGGAAGCGGTCAGGCCAATGGTTGCCGTGGTGATGAAGTCCACATAATCATTGTTCTTCAGATCGGCCATTTTGGAAATGCCCTTCTGCTGATCCACTTGGACGGTGCCAAGATAAGTGGAAACATCATACAACAGGGCTTCCGGTTGGCTATTCTCATTGGCTTCAATGACAACCCGAAGATCATTGCCACGGGTGCCGGGGTATTTGGCATTTGCATAGGTGCAAGTGGCCTTGTCACCATCCGCATTCAGGCGGAAGAAGTGAACCGTCTTGGCGTGTTTGAAAATCTCACGCATGGGCTTCAGTTCATCCGCCGTGTACGCATAGCCGAAGATTTTTTGGGAATCCTTCTGAAAATCCCCAAGTTCAACGGTGACAACCTCACCTTCAGGCCCCCAATTCATTTCAAGGGGGATGGTTGCAATACCACGATCAGAGAGGGTGGCGCTTGCTTTCGCAACCGAAATAAAGTTGATATATGCACCGGGCAGAATCTTGTTCTGCGTCAAAAAAGTGCCGCCGCCAAGGGCCATATCAATTCACCTTACCTTTCTTGAAAAAGTTTTGAAGCAAGATGTCCACCTGCTCCATCGTGTATTCCTCCCCGTCCTTCAGCAAAACAGACAGAAGATCACGCCTGTTGGCGTATCGCCTGAAGGTCAGGATATTTCTTTTGGTGAAAACCGGGACATTAGAAACAGGCGGGGCCGCTTCCTCTGTCTTGGGCTTTCTGGTTTTGGCTGTAGGCATTTTTAATCCCCTCCAATCGTTCCAACCTCGGTTTCCAAGGTTTCCATATAGGTTTCTTCAGCGGGTCGGATCATGGGCAAGTTGTAGTTCACAAAGAAATGAAGTACATTGTCCACAATTTCATAATTCACGCTGGTTCCATGAAGCTGATCCCCATTGGGAAGGGTGATGAAGTCCAAGGCTTCCACCATCATTCCAGCAACAGTGATCATTTCCGCATTGTTGCCGGGGGAAGTCGGAAAATACTGAATGTCAAACGGGTTGCGCTGAATGAAACGCCGCCCAAGCATTGGGGTGATTTCCGGTTTCAAAACAGCGATAAAAAAACAAGGCTCTTTCAAGCCCTGTTCAATATCGTTTTGACGGATTTCATATTCATCCCCAAAGGCGGTGTTCAGCGCCATTGAAATTCCTTTGATTACTTCATTCAGCATCAGAACACCTCCTTCAAGAACAAATACAATTTCTGTTGCAACAATGTTGGGGCTTGCGTTTCAAGTTCTTGGGCGGATATGGTCAGCATGAACCGCCCCTTCACCCAACTTGCCTTCAGGCGCTTTCCCAATGCCGGGACATATCTTCCCGGTGTCTGCCGGTGGCCGTATTCCACATAGCTTGCATATTCGGTGTTGTTTACCACCGTGACAAGGTATTGATCTCCGTGCTTTTCAACGGGAAGGATTGTCCAAGCGTCCCGAAGGGTGCCGCCCTTATATCCTGACCAATACTTATCACGAATGGCCCCGGATCGGGTTAAGAAGGTTTTGCTTTTCCCGCTTGCCCCCTGAACCTTTACCGTTTTGGGTTCATCGAATTTGGGAACCACACCAACAGGGGTTCTTTTCTTCACCTTTGCCAAAAGTTGTGCGGCAATCTCATTGGCCGCTTCCCGGCAAAAGGCATCAAAATCCACGGAAGAAAGTTGTTCAAGGCGTTCATTCAACCGTTCAAGTTCCCCGAAATCACATTTTCCCCATCGAGCCATCAGGCATATCCTTTGAAGGGTTCCAGCATGATTTCTTGATGGTTGGTGAATACTCCCGCTTCACCACTTTTGGAATAAATGAACTCCCGTTCAAGGTTGTTGAACCGTTTCACCACGATCTTACAACCAGCGGGAATTTCCACATCAGGGGAAATGAACAGTTTCACAGATTGGGACACCTTGGAAACATGATCACCATCCGTTGAAGATAATGTTTCAAAAGACAGCTTACAGGGCTGACCCCGAAGAAGCGGCATTTCTTTAGAATCAGTAAGTTTGCTGATAGGGTCTTTCACCTTTACCAGGTGATATACCGTACAGCGATCTTTCCAAAGCCGTTCAAGGGCTTTGCGCTGGGCGTTTACCATACCAACTTCCTGAACCGGTACAGTTCATCAGAACGGCCATTGATCAGATAATCAATCAGCCCATTCAACCGCTGTTCCGGTGTCAGGCTCCCTTCACCAAAGGCAAAAACCGTGTTGGTATCGCCTTCCTGAATTTGTTTCACAGCCGCTTCAAGATCAAACCCTGTCAGTTGCCCCATAGCCTTCTTCATGTTCAGGTATTCACCCACGGCCATATAAACAGCCACGCTCTCCAACCCTTCCGGGATCACAGATTGATTGGTTTTGTTAAGAATCCGCTGTTGAACATTATGAAGAAGAATATCCAACAGCGGATCAGTAGCGGCCCCCGTTACGCCAAGGGCCGTAAGCATGGAAATCACTTGATCACGCAACGGGGATCACCGCCTTCCTTACGCCGCCGTAATCTCGTAGAAGCCTTCAGTCTTGGGGTTGGTCTTGGGGGTTCCAACCACATAGCCAATGCCGGAAGGCTTGTAATAAACCTTCTTGCTCTGAACAGTTTCATCAGCGGTGGTCTTGGCAGAACCCACGATGATCTTAACCGCCTTGGCTTCATTGGTCATGGCCGCAAGGTAATACTTACGGGAATACACCGTATTCTTACGGATGTTGCCCTCACGCTCCTGCTCCACTTCAGTACCCTTCTTGTTGAACAGGGTAACGGCTTCCTTGGTTCCAATAACCACCTTGCCGGAGTCAGCGTTCTTTTTGGTGTAGATGTTGATACCGCCAACAGTACCAACATAGCCTTGCTTTGCAAAGGCTTCCACATACTTCAAATCTTCCTTCAGGGCCTTCCGCAACTTGGCAACATCAGTGGGGTGGACGAAGCCGAAGATGGACACATCTTCAAGGTTCTCCAAGTTCAGCATAGCGGAACCGTCCACAAAGGCATCAAAGCCAAGGGCGGTGGTTGCAATGGTCAGGGTAGCTTCATTGAAAGCGCCGAAAATGTCAGCGTTGACGGTGTTGAACATATCGGTGCCAGCGTGACGGGTACCGGTGGTGATCACCATAGGATCAGTCATGGCTTCCTCGTCATAGTAGGCAAAGCGGTTCTGTGCCATCTGAATACGGTATTCCTTTTCGGTGTAACCGGCCTCAATGGTCTTGGTGTTGCCCTCGCCCATCTTCAGCTTCTCGGTTCCATCGGTGGCCTTGTACTTATGCACCTTGCGAAGCATACCGGCAACACCGGTCAGGGTGTTGTCAATGGTGCAAAACTGCTGAAGATCAAGGTGGCTCTGGAACTGATCTTCAATTTCGTTGGACAGGAAAAAGTTATCATAGACAGTGTTTGCCATTACTCATTACCTCCATAAAGTTCTTTGTATTCGTCAGGATGGTTGACGGAGAAGTTATAGCGATCAACGGGGGTCATGGCCTTCAGCTTTTCCAGCGTCATAACAGCTTCATCCCCCTTGTCACCCTTTTCAGCGGATTTGGCACCCTTGAACTTGGTGCCGGTCTTATCGAACAGAAAAGCCGTGTCCTTGCCTTCCACCAACTTCTTGATTTCATCATCAAGCCCCTTAACAGTTCCATCCTCTGCCAGTTCAGCCTCATCAAGGAAACCAGCCAACAGCGCCTTAACAGCGGTGTTGTTTTTGGCTTTGGCCCCGGTCAGGGCCAGTTCAACGGCATTGCCGATCTTCAGCGCCTTCAGTTCATTGGCGTGATCTTCATCCTTCTTCTTGTTGTCCGCCTGAAGCTGGGTAATCTGATCCTGAAGGGCTTTGGTGTCACCAGAAGCCTTTTTCAGTTCTTCAAGCTGGGCATCCCGTTCACCAATGGTTTTCTTTGCGGCGCTCAATTCGGTGTTGACCTCATTGAAGCGGGCTTTGGTAACAAAGGAACCGTTCAGCCCTTCCATTACTTTATTGGCCTGTTCTTCAGTAAGGCCCCATTCCACCAGCTTTTCTTTCGTCATGTTCGTTCATCCTTTCTATGATCCTTTTTTTCCGTGGGTCAGGAACCACGATTTTCCCCCCCCGGTTCTGTTTACCGCCCACCACCGGGAAACGGCGAATAGGTATGAAAAAACCACCACCGGCCAAAGGCCGGGGTGGTCAAATCATCAATATAAGGCTTTTTCGTCCAAATCAGGTAGCCGGTAAGGGGTTCCCTTATCCAAACAATCCTGAATAATGGCTTCCACTTCCGATTCTTCTACCCCCATCAGGGCGAACAATGGGAAATTCTCATTGAAGCGTTCAACATATTGTTCAATCAGTTCAGCCATATTTAACACCCCTTTCACGGCTGACTTGCAATCAGCTTCAGCATATCTTCATACATAGCATAAGACTTGGGCAAATATTTTTTGATAGTTACCAGACTTTCCGGGGAAGTCATGGTTGCAGAAGTCATTTCTGCAAAGGCTTCCGTAGCAAGCCCCCAATCAATCCCGTTATAAGATCGGGTTGTCCAGTAAGAACCAGCGCCGTGACCAATACCACATTGGATTCCCCCACGGGTAGCCCCTTCCAATATATCAGAAAGATCACCATACTGCAACGGGGTAAGAGATTTCACTTCTTTCTGAATGGCGGCATAGGCATAGGCTTTCTTTACCTTGAATCCGCCATACTGAAGGTAATAATCAGCGGTGCTTTGGCTCATCCAACCTTTCTGCACCCAATAAGAGAAATCATCTTTATGGGTTTTCATATCAGAAAGAACAGCATTTACTAAATCATTTACTTCATCTTTGACAGTTTGGGGAAACAGGCCGTTTTTATAAGTGGATGAAAGGTGCCATTGCCCATTTACACTTCCAAGTTGGGCCGCAAGGCCATCAATGGCATGGCCGCTTTCATGGAAGGTTGTCGCATACGGGGCGCTCCAAGAACGGCCCTTTGCATCAGCCGCAATATTCACATAAATGTTGTCGCCCTGACAGTATGCGCCGCCTTTATGGTCAGCCTTTGCAACCTTGATTTTAGTTTCATATTTATCCCAAACAGCTTGAAGATCAGAACTTTGACAAGCATCCACACGATCTCGGATTTGATCATAATGGTCTTTGCCGAACTTCTTTCCAAATTCGGTGTTATAATCCCGAAGTGCCTTTGTCACAGCGCCCACGGTGGCAACCGTCAAACCGTCCTTCACGCCATTCACAAACGCTTTTTCCCATTGGATGTAGGTCATATTGGCGGGAACATAGTACACTTCCCCATCAGCGGTGCGGGCGGCTCTTTCACCGTCCATATCGTCATAGTGTGGGCAAGTTGTACCGCGGCACGATGGATGAAACGGCGGGACAGTCACCCCCGGTTCATATTGGACTAGTGTAACCACTTTGCCATCAAGGGGTTGACAGGTGGAACAGGTACGGGAATCCAGCGTTTCAAGGATTTCAACGGATTGAACCCCCAAATCCTGATAAACCTGTTTGGTGGAAATGGCGTTGAAATAAGTGGTTTCAGTATGAACCAACCGCCCCGCCTGATAGCGGGAAACCTTGAACCGGCTCTTAATTGCATCCGTGATCTTCTGGAGGCTGTCACCCCTCAAAAATCCCTGTGTCAATTCCTTATGAATAGTCCCCACTAATTCCCGCTTCTTCAACCAAATCCGATCACTGAAGGTTCTTCCGTCAGTAGTCCAAGGCTTTGAAAGCAAGGTTTCAAGTTTCTTCTGGTTCAGGCCGGTAATGTCCCAGCCAAGACCAAGGCCCTTTTGAATGGTGAAAGCCCCGTGGGTGTACCCATCCGAAACAATTTGCTTCAGAAGGGAATCCACCCCGTCAAGCTGGTTCCCATACAGAAGTTCAATCTGCTGTTGAATTTGAAGTTGAATGGCTTCCAACCGGGAAACATGGAACTTGGCAGAAGCATTTTCTAGTTTCTTCAGCCATTCAGCGGAAAGGTTGTTTTGCTGTCCAGCTTTAATGTACTGTTCAACCGTCCAATGAAATTCTTCAAGCTGTCCGGTGGTCAACATCTTCCGGGCTTCCGTCAGGCTGATCCCGTTGTTGGTAGCAAAGCGCCCATACCACCGTTCAATATCAACTTGAACCGTTCTTTGGGCATCCATGAACATTTCTTCAAGGCTCTGAAGGTATTGATCACTTTGTTTGTGGGCGTTTTCTTCCAGAATGGAAAAGCGGCCCCGCCAATACTCCGCATTTCTCATGGGCCGTTCCCCTTTCTGTAAAAATGGCTGGGATGGTTGGAATCGAACCAATGGGTCAGGGGGGGGGGCAAAACCCCTTGCCTTACCTCTTGGCTACACCCCAATATTGGTGCTGAAGGTGGGGGTTGAACCCACACGCCTTGCGGCAACGGATTATTCATCCCCACCTATGCCTTCATTCTGTTTGTTCCCGGCTCCGAAAGCCCCGGAATATTCTTGGGCTTGTTCCATAGCTTCTTCCTTTTCCTTCTTCAACCGGGCCAGTTCCAATTCAACATCCGTTGTCCATGGGTGCTGTTCCATAATGGTTTCATTGGATAACAAGCCAATAGACTTACCGCAGTTGTCAATGCTTTCACTTTCGTTGATCAGTATATCGCGATTGAACACCACCTTCACTTCTTCACCTTCGAAGTCGCCCAGCCCCCGGTTCGCCATATCCTGATTGATGAACCAAAGCAGCTCTTCAAAAGCCGCCTGAAACTCTGTTTCCATGCCGTTTGCGTCAAGGTCAATGTCAGAATACATGGACTGGATATTCATTTGGTTGGGGTTCCCGGATAGTCGATCGTCCTTGGCGTTATAGCCGCGGGCGTTTTCAATCAGGGCTTTTTTGAACACTTCTAAAATGGCTTTGTAGTTTTCAGCGTTCACTTCCACCGTCAGAGTGGTAACATCGCCATCGTCCCGAACCTTCACGGCCCCATAGGTGGCAAGGTTCTTTCTGAACTCCCTTAGGTTTTCACCGTCATAGTGCTTCAGAACTAGAATGGTATTCCGGACATCCTCCTGCATGTTATTTTCAAAGTCGGACAGCATCAGGTTAATGGCATCCTGAAGGGTTTTCACCCGGTTCAACAAAGGAAGTTCCTGTTTATTACACTTGAACGGAACCAACGGAATCCGTGTCCAGTTGAAATCTTCCTGTTTCCCGGCATCGTCCATCACAGAAAAATAGTTCTCATGATCTCCGGCTTCAACATCGGGGATCAACATATCATTCTGGAAGATGTACCGCCAAAGGCCATCAGGCTTGAAGATTTCAACCTTTTCCACGATCTCTTTCTGATGCCCGTTCCAAACTTCTTGGGGATACAGGCGAATAGCACAATCTAAGATGGTGTGATCATCGTCAGCCCAAAAGGGAAGAACATCATAGGCCGGGAAATGCTTGAAGGATAAATCCCCTTGCGCATTGTAAAAAGGGTACAGCCAACCAATGCCGCCTTTCAGGGAATCTTCACACAGATACCTCAAAAGGCGGTGAAACCGCTTGTTGAAATACCCGGTCAGTTTCTTGGTATAGTTCTTGTTTTTGGTGTTAATAGTAATGGGCTTTCCCACAAGGTAATTGGTTTTCTGATCCACCATCAGGGAATATTGATTGTCCACCAGCCGATTATTGGGAAGGTTATGGACTACTTCAACTTTTCCATCCGCCCCAATGATAGTACGCTGGCGCTTCAAAATATCCTGTTGGCCTTCATAGTACAGATCACCCATAACCTGATCCTTGCGGCGCTGACTATTCTTCCATTCCTTGATTTCGGCGACAAAAAACTGATTTTCCGTCATACCGCTTTGACCACCCTGAAGAATCAGGCGGTTGATACGCTTCATAGCGTTATCCAGAAACATATTCAATCACCCTTTCCTTT
>OHDA01000402.1_pt1 | contig 22860 bp, 21 predicted proteins | sample 1566881 | NCBI WGS metagenome assembly OHDA01 (sample SAMEA3879585, study PRJEB24766) | human gut metagenome | biome: human-associated habitat; feature: feces | place: USA | collected 1985/1987
TGTCTTTCCATCGGGTAATATGAAACGCGCCCAATTTAGCACTCGTTATAATCGAGTGCTAATGTTTACACTTCCGTCATAAATGATATCTATTTTTTTCATAAATACCGGGTATGCTAAAATCATTGATCCGGGGAAAACCGGATGGAAGCAGAACATAAACAAAGCAACCTAAAATACGGATAGAATCTGAAAGAAATGGAGCGATCGGCTATGTTTGAATTAATTCCCCTGACCCGCAGCGAGCGGAATATGCTTAAAGAGTTTGACCGTGATTTTTACCGGATGGAAAAAGATTTTCGCCGGGAGGAAAAAGAAATTGCCTCCATGCGCACCGATATCGTTGAAAAAGAAGATTGCTTTCTTTTGCAGGCGGAGCTGCCCGGCTTTTGCAAGGAAGAAATTTCTATCGACATCGAGGACGGCTGCCTAACCATCCGCGCCGTGCATAACGATGCGGAAGAAAAAACGAAACACCCATTCATCCGCAGGGAACGCCACTCCGGCGCGTATGAGCGCAGCTTCGACCTCACCGGCATCGAAGAGGATGCAATCACCGCCTCTTACCGCCACGGTATTTTGGGGCTGACGCTGCCGAAGCGCGGCGCCAAAAAGCCCGAGAGCCGGCGCATTGACATCGGCTAAAACAAGCGGAGCTGCGAAGGGAAGGACCTGGCTGCTCCGCTTTTTTAAAACGCCGCTGAAAAAGGCAAAACCGCTTGAACAGATCAATTCAGGCTGTCCGCAGAGAAGGGAAGGTTATGACAATGAACGCACAAAAATTTACACAGAAATCTTTGGAGGCCATCGGGCTAGCCCAAGATACTGCCATTGAGTATCAAAATATGCAGGTGGAGCAGCAGCACCTGCTCTACGCCCTGCTAACCCAGGAGCAGGGGCTCATCCATGAGCTGCTCGTCAAGATGAAGGTGGATACGCAGGCCATGCTGTCGGATCTCACCTTCCAGCTCGCCAACATCCCCAAGGTAACGGGCACGGGCCGGGAGGCTGACAAAATTTATGTGGCGCAGGATGTGGATCAGGCGTTGAACTCGGCTGAAAAAATTGCCGCCAATATGAAGGATGAATTCGTCTCTGTTGAGCACCTCTTTCTCTCCCTGCTCGACAACGCCAACGATAAATTGAAGCAGCTTTTCAAAGACTATCATATCACAAAGGACACCTTTTTGAAAATTCTGATGGGGGTGCGCGGCGCCACACGTGTAACGACCAACACGCCGGAAGATACCTATGACGCGCTGAAAAAATACGGCGACGACCTTGTCGAGCGCGCGCGCAGCAAAAAGCTTGACCCGGTCATTGGCCGGGATGAAGAAATTCGCAACGTCATCCGCATCCTCTCCCGTAAAACAAAGAACAACCCCGTGCTCATCGGCGAGCCAGGCGTGGGCAAAACGGCGATCGCAGAAGGGCTTGCCCAGCGAATTGTGCGCGGCGACGTACCGCACAGCTTGCAGGATAAGACGATCTTCTCCCTCGATATGGGCGCTCTGATCGCAGGCGCGAAATACCGCGGCGAATTTGAGGAGCGGTTGAAAGCAGTGCTCAACGAAGTAAAAAAGAGCGATGGCAAAATCATCCTCTTCATTGACGAACTGCATACGATCGTGGGGGCAGGCAAAACGGAAGGCTCCATGGACGCGGGCAACCTTTTAAAGCCCATGCTTGCACGAGGCGAGCTGCACTGCATCGGCGCAACGACGCTCAACGAATACCATCAGTATATTGAGAAAGATCCTGCGCTGGAGCGCCGCTTCCAGCCCGTAATGGTCGATGAGCCGACGGTGGAGGATACCATCGCCATCCTGCGCGGCCTGAAGGAACGCTTTGAGGTGTTCCACGGCGTCAAAATTCAGGATCAGGCGCTCATCGCCGCCGCAACGCTTTCCAATCGCTATATCACGGATCGATTCCTGCCCGATAAAGCCATTGATCTCGTTGACGAAGCCTGCGCTATGATCCGCACGGAGATCGACTCCATGCCCATGGAGCTCGATGTGATTCAGCGCAAGATCATTCAACTTGAAATTGAAGAGGCAGCGCTGAAAAAGGAGAAGGATGCACTTTCACTTGAGCATCTCTCTGAAATTCGTAAAGAGCTTGCGGAGATGCGCGAGCATTTCAACTCGCTCAAGGCGAAATGGGATAATGAAAAAGCCTCCATCGGCAAGGTACAGAAGCTGCGCGAGCAGCTCGAACAGCTCAACGCCGATATTGAGCGGGCAGAGCAGGCCTATGATCTCAACAAGGCCGCGGAGCTCAAATACGGCAAGCTGCCGGACCTGCAAAGGAAGCTGGTGGAAGAGGAAAAACACACGCAGGAGAAAGAGCAGAGAAACAGCTTGCTGCGCGATAAGGTGACCGAAGAAGAGATTGCCCGCATCGTCGAGCGTTGGACGGGCATCCCCGTCTCCCGCCTGATGGAGGGCGAGCGCGAGAAGCTGCTGCACTTGGAGGATATCCTCCACGAGCGCGTGATTGGCCAGAATGAAGCCGTCACCAAAGTGACGGAAGCCATCATCCGCTCCCGCGCCGGCATTCAGGACCCCAACCGGCCGATCGGCTCCTTTTTGTTCCTTGGCCCGACGGGCGTGGGCAAAACAGAGCTTGCAAAGGCGCTGGCGGAATGCCTGTTTGACGACGAGCATAACATTGTGCGCATTGATATGACGGAGTATATGGAGAAGTTTTCCGTCTCCCGCTTGATCGGAGCGCCGCCCGGATATGTGGGCTATGAGGAAGGCGGCCAGCTTACCGAGGCCGTCCGCCGCAAGCCCTACAGCGTGCTCCTATTTGATGAGATCGAGAAGGCGCATCCGGATGTGTTCAACATTCTCTTGCAGGTGCTCGACGACGGGCGCATCACGGACTCCCAGGGCCGCACAGTGGATTTCAAGAATACGATTATCATCCTCACCTCCAATCTCGGCTCCTCCGCCCTGCTCGACGGCATCGAGCCGGATGGCGCGATCAGCGCCGCGGCCAAAGCGGAGGTAAACGACCTGCTGCGCCGTTCCTTCCGGCCGGAGTTCCTCAACCGGCTCGACGAGATCGTTTTCTACAAGCCGCTAACGAAGGACGACATCCGAAAGATCGTCGATTTGCAGATCAAAGACCTCAACCGCAGGCTCAGCGACCGGCAGATCTCCTGCGAGGTGACAGACGCTGCGAAGGATTTCATTGTGGAGAATGGCTACGATCCGGTTTACGGCGCAAGGCCGCTCAAGCGCTTCATTCAAAAGCATGTGGAAACCCTAATTGCCCGCAGGATGATCTCCGACGATCTCATGCCGAACACTGTGCTTGTGGTTGACAGCGATGCAGACAGCCTGGCCGTTACCAAAAAAGCATAATTCCAGCATTTGATCAAAAACACCGCCCAGTGCATTCGCATTGGGCGGTGTTTTTCAGGCTGTTGAAAAAGGTATATCCATTCATCAAAATACACAAAGATGATTCAACAAAAATGTTTAAAAAAATACTTTTAATGCTGTCAGTTGTAAATTGCTTTAATAAAAACAAAAAGTTAAGCATGCGCTCAGGCCGCGCAGGCCCTCCCTTTTCCGTTCGGCCGGAAAAGGAAGCAAAAGGGGCCGCAGCGACCGTCGCGACGGCCGCTTGTGCACGGCACATCGGCAGCAGGAAGCGTTGATGCACGTTAGAACCCGTTCGGCGAACCTTCCCAAACTCAACGCCTCACGGCGTTTCAAACACATGGAAAGGTTCGTTTTTGCCCTCCGGGCAAAAATCCCCTCACGAGCCACGCCGTCAGATGCTACAAATGCTGCCTTGGCCTTCCGCTAGCGTTCTGCGCTGCATTTAGATGCTCGTTACGCTGGCGATTCACAACGAGACTTTTTGTGCACGTTTTTCTTCCATTTGGCTTTTTCGACAAGCTGTGCTTCAAACATTTTGTTTGAAGCTATTATACCATAAAATCAGGATATCGAAAAGAAAGGAGGCTAAAAAGGATCTTCTGTGTGAAAGCGAGCCATACTGGGCATATTTTTTATTTGTGCCCGATACCCTGGAAAACATATCATTATTCTACATTTAGAAAATTTCAATTTAAAAATAAAAAATATTATATAAAAACATAAAATTACAGAAGGAATATTCTATTGACTTTTTTGTGAACATGTTGTAAATTATAAATACTTAAGGTCTGCATTGCTACATAATTTCTATGCAGTGTGCAAATCAGGCGCGATCGGCTTTTATCTTTATTAGAAAGCGCCGTATTTCAGAAAGGGGTAATTTACCAAATGAAGAAGAACCTGACCAAGCTTTTGGCGCTCATGATGGCGCTGGCGCTCGTGTTCTCCCTTGCCGCTTGTGGCGGCGATAATGGAGACGAAAACTCCACGGATCCCTCCAATAATCCGGCGGCGAACGAGAGTGTCGATAATGACGACACGGTTCCGCCCGCAGATGACACCGACCCGAGCGCGACGAATGAGGATCCGAGCGCAACAGATGAGAGCGGCACAACGCCGAATGAGGAAGTGACAACGCCGGGCGGCGAGAAAGTCACCACGCCAGAGGGTAAGCCGGAAACGAAGCCTGCGAATACCGATAAGGGCTTGACCTCTAATGACAAAGCGGAGATCATTAAGTTCTATAAAGCAGCGGCAGATAAGAGCACTAAAAATAAGAAGGCTCAGGCGTTGACGCTTGCCAGCTTGGACGGTGGGTCTGGAGCTGTTGGCGGGTTGATTAGCGCATTTGAACCGATTGCTAAGAGCGCGTTGAAAAATAATTCGACCCAGAGTGAAGGCGTCCCCGGTGGTTATAGCAAGCTGGTTGCTTCTGACCTGGTGAGTGCATCTGCAAGATCCGACGGCAAATATACCACAATTAAGATGACACCGAAGGAGCAGACGGATCAGCCGAAGAGCACATGGGATGCAGGCCCGGTTGGTCATGCAATCGGTGTATTGGGTGATATTGATCAGGCTCTGAGCCAGCTGAAGGGTGTTACCGTAAATTATCAGGGCAGCGGAAAAACGCTTACACTAACTTACAAAAATCCGAAAGTAGAGGTCAAGATTGATAACAATACCGGGAAGATCGTGAGCGGTACATGGAGCTACAATGTAAATATTAAAATTGATAACGTTGATGTGAAGGTTGCCTTTATTCCTGCGACGTTGAAGGGTGCAACCGGCGTTGTTAACCAAACAATTAAGATGCCTGGCTAAGGATAAGCAATTATATTGTATTATTTGGGGGGGAGCCATTTTGGCTCCTCCCTGTTTTTTGAAAATGAATGAACGCTCATTCAAAAAAAGTAGCATTTTCCATTGACTTTTTATTCTGTTTGCTGTAAATTAGTGTTCGTAGACAGCACCACTCGGTGCGGCAATAGGGAGCGTGTGATACATATTCTTTGTGGGAACACGCCCCGATAAAAATGTTTTATTTTAAGAAAGGGGTACTACTACACAATGAAAAAGAACCTGACCAAGCTCTTAGCGCTTATGATGGCGCTGGCGCTCGTCTTCTCCCTTGCAGCCTGCGGCGGCGATAATGGAGATGAAAACTCCACGGATCCCTCCAACAATCCGGCGGCGAATGAGAGCGTCAATAATGACGACACGGTTCCGCCCGCAGAGAACACCGATCCGAGCGCGACGAATGAGGATCCGAGCGCGACAAATGAAAGCCAGACTCCGGGCGACAGCCAGAAGCCTGACGACACACAGAAACCGGATGACACGAAGAAACCAGATGATACCAAAAAACCGGATGACAACAAGCCCGATGCAAATGGAATTGCAGTTCCGAAGAATGCAAATGAGGCGATGGCGCTCTATAACAGCGCAATTGCCAAAACGACGGTCACTGGTAAGATGACCAATGTCACTTTGGATACGGCCAAGGCGGGTTCTTTTAACCTGAAAGAGTTGGATCCGAAAGTGGAGAAAGTATTTAAAGAGCAGACGCAGAAGAATTTTAATAATAAGCTTTTTAGTCTTTCTGGTGCATCTTTGAATGGAACGCCGAAAGAACAAAATGGCAAGATTGTCATGAAGTTCAATTTGAAAAATGTAAGTGAAGCCAACCCATCTTGGGGTAAAAACGGATTCATGTATTTTGTTACCAGGGATGGTGCGGTAAATACGGTTGATGCAATTGTAAAGGCAATTGGCGAACTGGCTGAAAAGCTTGAAATTAAATTGAATAAAGATTCTGTCAATATTGCTCTGACCGGTACGCTGGAAGTCCAGATAGATAAAAATAGTGGTAAGTTGACAAGTGCTACTTATAAATTTAATGAGACCGTGACTGCAAAGGCGACTGCAAAGATTGGGTTTACGATGTCTCTGAATGCGAATATTGTTGGTAGTGGTACCTGCACTTACACGGGTAAATAAGTAATCAATGTTCTATTGCAGGCCTCTCTGACCGGGGGGGTCTGCAATTTTTTATTTCAGATGCCGTGATCGTGAACAATTGCTGTTGATAGATCGAATTAGTGCTTTAAAAACATATAAGTCAGCGAACGGAAGTTTCTTCAGAAGACGTTTTTGAAATACGCGTTTGAAGAGATAATGCATGTTTATCGCGTGAAGATTGGCGGTGAGGTGTAGGCTTATATTTTGATTGACAGAATGCTTTTTTTTTGATATCATTTTAACGCTGTCTAGTACTGTAAAACTTTAAAAGACATGCCTCCATAGTTAAATGGATATAACAAGCCCCTCCTAAGGGCTAGTTGTAGGTTCGATTCCTACTGGGGGTGCCAAGCCCGGATGTGATTGACACATTCGGGCTTTCTCTTTGCATAAGTCGGTATTTCCCGAACGGAGTAAACCACGATATTCGCTTGAAATCATTGGAGGAGATCAAGCACAATCGCCGTGTCAACTCGTTTTTGATGGGTTGGGAGAGAAGAATACACGATGCAACCGGTTTGACCGGCAAAGCGAAAACGGCCTGAAGGAGCTCAATATAAGATGGGCTGTAGCAAAAGCGAGAGCATTTTGCTACAGCCCATTTGGAATATAAACGGGATTTATGATCTGCCTTTCCTTTTGCGCAGCCGGATATAAAAAATAATTTCGATCACTACCATCGCAGCCAGCACAACTGGATAAGACCATTTCCAATGCAGCTCCGGCATGAAAGCAAAGTTCATGCCATAAATGCCGGTGATCACGGTCAGCGGCGCGACCATCCCGGCGAGCAAGGTGAGCCTTTCGCTTGTTTCACTCTCCCGCATGGAAACGGCGCTGTCATAGGAATTTTGAATTTGGGATACCAGTTCGCCCAGGCTCGCAACAAAGTCGTAGAGCTTTTTGAAGCGAGTGCCAATGCCTGAAAAGTATTTTTCGTTTCCACGGCGGATGAATTTATTTTCGTTCATATGAAAGGCGTCGCCCAGATAAATCAGAGGCCGAACATATTTTTTCAGGAGATTGACCTGCGCTTTTAACTCAATGATCCGATTAAACTTTTCTTTCGCCGCATAGACGAGGATATCCATTTCGAGATCTTCCAGTTGATCCTCGAGATTTTCCAGCGTTTGAAACATTTGATCCAAGATAAAATCGAAAACAAGATAATAGAGATAATTGTGCGTAGCTCTGCGCGGGCCCTGCGTCCTTTTTTGTAGCCGTGCGAGCAGCTCGGAACGCAGCTGTTCATTGTTGAGGATCAGCACCAGATAATCCGTGCCGATATAAAGATCGATTTCTTCAAAGATTAGCTTTTCGCCTTCATAGAAGAAGTAGTTGACCGTAATAAAATCATAGGTTTCAAAGCTCTCAAAGCGGGCATAGTCGTCAATTGTCATACACTCCTCGATCGTCCCGTCGTCAAAGCCGAAGCTGCCCTGTAGCTGAAGAAGCTCCATATTATTGCAGATGAGAAGGAGACCGGGCGTCTCTTGATCCCAGCTATTGTTTTTCAAGGGCTTCAATTCGCCCTCGCGAATGCCGAAAGCCTGCAATGTGTTCGCCTCCCTGTCCGAATAAAGTCAAAAGGAGCGGATTTCCCGCCCCTTTAGTATACCATTTTTTTGTAAGATGCGCCATTGGCCCCAATCAGGCATACGAAATCAATTTTAGCGTATGTAACCCACGTTCCATAGGGGCGAACACACAGTATATAGTGCAGTAGCAAGTCCACACAGTTTTATCAGGCGGGGGCAATCGTATCGGTGGTAATATAGCGGATGCCGGCGCTATAAACACGGTCATGCGCTTCTATGGTATTAATTGTCCATGCGCCGGCCTCAACGCCGCTCTCCTGAAGTGCTTTCAGCCGCTCATCGGTATTGTACTTATGGCTAAGCTTAAAATCCAGCCCCGCTCCGATCGCCTTGCACTGCTCCAGCGCCTTATCTGTAATTTTTTCAGAAAGATACCACAGACGGATTTCCGGTGCGAGTGCATGCACTTTCTCAAGCTGTTCATAGCGGAAGGAAAGGACGACGCATTTTTCAGCAAGCCCTTTTTCACGCAGAGCCGCCACCACGTCCTCGAGGCCTTCCATCCCGTTTTCTTTTTTAATCTCTACACAGGGAATCATCTGATATTTGGCGCATTCATCAAGCGCCTGGGAAAACGTAGCGAGCTTTAATCCGGGGTAGTTGCCGATATTTGCGCCGTTATCGTAGGAATAGGATTGCAGCTTCTCATAGGTCATATTGTGGATGTCGCCATAGCCATCGGTCATGCGCTTGATATTCGCATCGTGCGAGAGCACCCATACGCCATCCTTCGTGCGCTGGATATCAAACTCCGCGCCCCAGAAGCCGGCTTCCCCTGCCCTTGTCAGCGCAGGGATCGAGTTTTCAGGCGCAACGGCCGAAAAGCCGCGGTGCGCGATGTAACGAGGCTGATCCGTTTTGCTGACTACAGCGGACTGGTTGCCGCTGAGCGTTGGCCTGGCCTCCACCTTGGGATTGGTTAGGAGATGAAACACAAGGAGCCCAACAGACGATAGAAGAATTACGGATGCGAAAACGATAGCTAGAATGATTTTTGACCTTCGTTTCATATTAATTCCCTCCACGCTCATTTTATCAATCAAGATACTGAGAATACGCTGTTTTTCCCTCGGAATGGTATCCTGCTTTCTTATATAAGCGGTGTACGCCGGGCTCGCTGTGGCCGGTGACGAGCATGATCTTATAGCACCCGGCTTCCCGGGCAATTTGCTTGGCAAGCCCCAGTAGGGAGAATGCCAGGCCCTGGCCACGGTGATTTTGGTCTGTCACCACATATTCCACCAGCGCAAAAGGGCGCTGCCCGTGCGTAAGGCTCTCCGTAATGATGAGCGTTACGGTGGAGAGGAGAGCGCCGCCCTCCTCTGCGACGAGCGTATGGAGCTGTTCCTGCCGGAGCATGCGTTCCCATGTGCCGGTTACCCGCCCGTCGATCTCCGGCATGGTGTTATCGTTGAGCTGGGTATAGAGCGCAAGCAGGCCTTTCAAATCCCCCTGCGTGGCTTCACGAAACCGAATCATTGCCTTCGACTCCCTTCTCAAATGTCTCAAATAAAAAGACGCTATTTGAAGCCCAAGGGAAAAATCCCTTTTTGCACAAACAGCGCCTGATACGACTTAAATTTTTTGCTCCAGCACACGCAGAACACGGGCCGGATTCCCGCCCACAACCGTATGAGCGGGAACGGATTTTGTTACAACAGAGCCGGAGGCGATTACGGCGTTATCCCCAATGGTCACGCCGGGATTAATGACCGCGCTGCCGCCGATCCAAACGTTATCGCCAATGGTGACGGGTTTTCCATATTCCAGGCCGATTTCATTGCGCTCATATGGATCAAGCGGGTGCGTGGCAGTGTAGATGCATACGCGTGGGGCGAGCATACAATTCTTTCCGATGTGCACCTCGCAGCAGTCGAGGATGACAACGTCAAAGTTGGCATAGAAGTTTTCACCCACATGGATGTTGCAGCCATAGTCGCATTTGAAATCAGATTCCACATAGATATCCGGCCCGGCCGAGCCCAACAGCTCCCGGAGAAGCGCATCGCGCGTTTCTCCATCCTCTTCCGGCGTTGTGTTGAATGCCCGGCAGAGCCGTCGCGCACGGGCTCTTGCCGCGCAGAGCTCCGCATCCCCAGCGTTATAGAGTTCACCGGCAAGCATTTTTTCACGCTCTGTTTTCATTGGAAAGGAGTCCTTTCTTCATGAGATCAGGTGTTTTTCATGATGACGCTTTCAATCACATTGGCGACGTCTTCGCAGTTGTCGCAGCATTTTTCCAGCCGGTCGAGCGTTTCTGTCCAGGCCATGACGAGAATTGGATCTTTTTCCTCCAGATAGAGGCTATGCACCGCATCTAGATACAGCTTGTCGCCCACCTCTTCTGCATGGTTTACCTCAATGATCTTGCTGTGAATGGTATCGGATTTTTTAAAATTATGTAGTTCCTGCAATGCGGCCTTCAGCGTTTTGCAGCAGTTGACGATCACCTGTGTGAATTCCAACGCTTCTGCACGGATAGACTTGATGTTATACATATACACGCGAATCAAAACATCTTCGACAGCGTCTGTCACGTCGTCAATTTCCTGTGCTAAGTCGATGATATCCTCCCGCTCAATGGGGGCGATGAATTCTACCGTTAGCTTATTCATCATCTCATGCTTGCAGATATCAGCCTCATGCTCGATCTTATGGATTTCATCGAGCTTTTTAGGCAGGGTATAAGGGTCGAAGGTGCGCAGGGTCTCATGGAGCATCTCGGCCCCTTGGCAGGCATAATCGGACATACGGACAAATGCGTCAAAATAGTTGTAATCTCTTTTTTTGGCCATAACCGGTTAAATCCTTTCTGTTATCTATATTCCATACGTTTTTAAAAAATCATCATAAACAGCTTTGCCATTAAATAGCCGATGAAACCGCAGCCAGGGAAAGTCAGCACCCATGCGAGCACCATTTCCTTGACAACGCCCCAATTGACGGAAGAAAGGCGCTTGGATGCACCGACGCCCATGATAGCGGTTGTTTTTGTGTGCGTTGTGCTGACGGGAATTCCGGTCAGGGATGAGAGCAGCAGGCAGAGCGCGCCTGCGAGATCTGCGGAAAAGCCCTGATAGGATTCGAGCTTCACCATATCCATGCCGACCGCCTTGATGATCCGGTAGCCGCCGATTGAGGTGCCGAAGGCCATCACGAGGGAACAGACCACCATCAGCCACATTGGGATGACGAAGTTTTCGGCCTGCCCCTGCCCTTGCGCCAGCGCGACGCCGAGCATGCAGATGCCCATGAACTTCTGGCCATCCTGCGCGCCGTGCATGAAGGCCATGGCTGCGCCGCCCGCAACCTGCGCCTTTTTGAAAAAGCGGTTGGTTTTGCGGCGATCCATGTTTTTGCAGATAGATTCTAAAATTCGCACAATCACGAATCCGGCGATAAAGCCAATCACAGTGGAGAGAATCAGGCCATAAATTACCTTGATCCATTCGCCCCCGTTGATACCCTTGAGGCCGCCCTGCATAGCGATTGCCGCACCGGATACGCCCGCAATGAGCGCGTGGCTTTCACTGGTGGGGATGCCGAACACCCACGCAGCCGTGGCCCAGATCACAATGGCGAAAAGTGCCGCGCACAGCGCAATGAGCGCTTCATGCGCATCGCCGCCGAAATCAACCATATTGGAGATGGTTTGCGCGACGGTGGCGTTGATCTTCGTCATAACAAGCACGCCTAAAAAGTTGCACACAGCGGCCATCAGGATCGCTGACCGTGGCTTGATGGCCCGGGTAGATACGCAGGTGGCAATTGCGTTGGGCGCATCCGTCCAGCCGTTTACCAGGATGACGCCCAAGGTTAAGGCAAAGGTGATGAGCAGCGCTGGATTAGAAACGAGCTGGCTCAAAAAGGTAGACAGGTCAATTGTCATATGGGTGCTCCTTTTTGCTTTTTCAATCAAAAGAAATGTTTTATATAGAAACAGGCGGACAACTGCGCTCGCCTGAAGCTTTCAGGAGGATTGATCCGCATGAAACTGCAATTGGTTTTTAATCGAAACAAAACCAAAATATAGTATAATACAAAGAATTGTCTTTTGTACAGTATTTTTTTCATTTCTACGATTTTCGAAGGAATTGGAGCAGAAAACCAGGAAGAGATTTTAAAGAAGAAAGAGGAGGATATGTTCCGGAAAATCGAGGGCTGCCTGCTGGAAAGCAAAGTGGCTTACCAGGATACGGCGCTTTTTATCCGCCCCAGCCGAAAAATTCGATATCCTCCAAAAATGGACGAAAGGCGGAGGGAAGGGTAAACTGGCGGTTAAGCTGCTCTTGCGTGACCCATACGAGATCTTTGGAAACCGCTTCCTCCACACGGATGCGATAAGCAGACATATGCCATTCGATATGCGTAAAAATATGCTTGGCCTGGCCGCATTTTTCAATCCGCAAAGCATTTAAGCCCCATTGCTCAGCGCATTTTTGAACATCCTGCGGGGAAGCCACACCACATTCATTTGGAAGCTCCCATAAGCCCGCCAAAAGCCCCTGATTCGGCCTGCGGTGCAGGGCGAGCTTCCGATCACACAGAAATAGAAAAACCGCGCGTTCTTCTATGCGGCGCGCCTTTTTCGGCGCTTTAACAGGAAAATCACAGGGATTCCCCTGTGCGCCCGCTGCACACAGGCTGTGCAACGGGCAGGCTTCGCATTGCGGCGCGCTATTTGGCAGGCAGACTGTGGCGCCCAACTCCATCATGGCCTGGTTGAACGTGCCGGGAGCCTCCTGGGGAAGGATGAATTGGAGGCTCTTCTCAATTCGCTTTTTGGTTTTCGGGTCGCTGATATTAGATGGATCGGCCATCAGGCGGGTGGCAACGCGCAGAACGTTCCCATCCACCGCTGGCACCGGAATTCCATAGGCAATCGAGGCAATCGCGCCGGCTGTGTATGGGCCGATTCCAGGCAGGGTGAGCAATTCTTCATAGCTGCGGGGCAATTCGCCTCCATAACGCTCCATTACAAGGTTAGCGGCTTTATGTAGGTTGCGCACACGGCTGTAGTAACCAAGCCCCTCCCATAGCTTGAGATAGGTGGCCTCATCTGCCTCTGCGAGTGTGCGCACATCCGGGAGCGTTTGTAAAAAACGCTCATAATAGGGTTTAACCGCCTCAACGCGGGTTTGTTGCAGCATGATTTCTGAAATCCACACGCGGTAGGGTGTGGGTTCGTCGCGCCATGGGAGACGGCGCGCATTTTGCCGATACCACGTTAGCAAAGGGTTCACTATATGGGAAAAAGCATGAGTATTCAACGAAATTCTCCTATTTTCAACGATTCATACAAATCCTATTGGGCATTTGTTTCAGCCAGGCGAAGAAACTGCCGGCGCATAGCAGCCGGCTTGGACGCCTTGTTCCAGAATTCCTGATAGAGCGCGTCGAGCGGCCCGAGATTGCCGGCGATCATGTCCCGGATTTTCATCATGTAATCAGATCCCTAATCATCAACATATTGCTTAATTACAGCATAACTTTGGATCAGGCTTTCAAGCGTACAGCCGCGGCAGTTCGCCGCGCTGGGGGAGGGCAAATAAACGCTGCCCATCCCTGTTTGCGCTAGGCAGAATCGGCGGTAGAGCTGCGTCGCCTTTTTCCCAGTGGTCAACACAGCGCGGATGGGCGCTGTTTCAAAAATAGGCCGCAGATCGTTTGCCACGGGGCGGCGGATACTTGCGTCGGCTGCGCCCTGGATTTCGCAAGAGGCAAGCACATCCCAAAGCGCAATGTGATGCGAACGCACGAGCGCCTCCTTTTCCGCATTATTTTGTGGTAGGGGCTCTTGAAAAAGGGTCGAAAGAACGCGCCAGAAACGGTTTTGCGGATGGGAATAGTAGAAACCGTATTCCCGAGATTTTGGAGAGGGCATTGTGCCGAGGATTAAAACAAGGGAGCTCTGATCATAAACCGGGGGAAGCGTATGCACGACAACTCCCATCTCAGGACGCCTCCTGAATTTGCTTTGGCCTCCTGTAGGCCTGGTATAAGCGCGAAACGGTGTTGCTCAGGGAGAGCAGGGAAATGAGATTCGGGATCACCATTAAGCCGTTAAAAGTATCGGAAAGGCTCCAGACAAGGTCAACCTTCAGCGTGGAGCCTACGGCCACGAAGATACATACGAGCAGCGCATAGACCTTCACGCCCTTTTTTCCGAAAAGAGAACGGATATTGACCTCTCCAAAAAAATACCAGCCGATGATGGTGGAAAACGCGAAGAAAAGCATACAAACAGCGATGAATACCGTACCGCCGCGGCCAAACATGGTTTCAAACCCTGCCTGAGTTAGATCGACGCCCTGCAACTCCCCCGCATAACCACGCGGCAGCACACCGGTTACCAGCACAACGAGGGCAGTTAAGGTCAGGATGACAAATGTGTCAATAAAAACGCCCATCATGGCCACCACGCCCTGATCGCAGGGATTCTTCACCTTTGCTACCGCATGGGCATGAGGCGTGGAGCCCATGCCTGCTTCATTGGAAAAAAGGCCGCGCGCCACGCCAAAGCGGATTGCCTTTTGCACGGTGATGCCCATTGCACCGCCCGCGAGAGCCTGCGGGGAAAAAGCGCCGGTGAAAATCTGGGCAAAAGCATCGGGGATTCGGCGGAAATTGACGGCGATGATGAGAAATGCGCCAATGATATAGAACAACGCCATCACGGGCACGATTTTTTCCGTCACGCTGGCAATACGCTGTACGCCGCCCAAAAAAACAAAACCGGCCGCTGCTGCAACGAGCACACCGACCACGAGAGGTGGAATGCCGAAGGCGTTGCGAAACGCAGCGCCGATAGAATTGGACTGCACCATATTTCCCATAAAGCCGAGCGCACAAATCACCAGCACAGAAAAAATACCGGCAAGCACTTTACCCAAACGGCCCTTGAACGCTGCACGGATATAGTATGCTGGTCCACCAGTTACTTCGCCGTCGCGGGTGGTTTTAAATTTTTGCGCGAGGGTCGCCTCTGCGAAAATTGTCGCCATGCCGAAGAAGGCACTCAGCCACATCCAGAAAATTGCGCCTGGTCCACCGCCAATCAGCGCCGTGGCCGCACCCGCAAGATTGCCCGTGCCAACCTGAGCGGCGACTCCCGTAGCGAGGGATTGGAAGGAACTCATCCCTTGGCCATCCGCCTTTGCACCGCGCAGGCGGATTCCGCCAAAGGTGCGGCGAAAGCTCTCGCCAAAACGGAGAACCTGGATAAACCTCAGCCGTAAGGTGAAATAAACGCCGGTTCCGCATAAAAGAAATAAAAGCAGATAGTCCCAGAGATAGTGGTTTGTAAATGCGACTGCATCCTGTAAAAACGACAAAATCATTGCTCCTTTTTCACTGCTAGTCCATGGTTGCCCGGTGAGGCGCCATGCGTAAGGTGCCGCTGTGGCCGCTGCACACAAAATACTTATCTATTATAATATAACAGTCGTTTCAGATGCAATCCCTGCGCACTGATTCGATTTGAAAAATGGATATTCAATCATTCTTGACGGGCTGTACGATTTCTGTTATTCTAAAAATAGATCATTTATACAAATTAGAAATAAATTCATATTGCTAGGAGTCAGTATGCCGAAACGGAATGGCAGGTTGCAGTTGTGTACGAAATGGGAAAAAGTGGCGATTCGGCTGCTGCTGATTGCGGTTGCTGTTGCGTTGGTATCGCTGATGGGCGGGTGCCCGATTCGGCGTTTTTGGGGTATATCCTGCCCTGGCTGCGGTATGACACGGGCGTGTGCCGCACTGCTGCGGCTGGATTTCCAGACAGCGGCAGCGTATCATCCATTGGTTTTTGTGCTGATCCCAGGGCTTCTTTACGTTGTGTTCCGGGAGTTTCTGCCCTTCTCACGGAATCGGAAGGTAGAAATGGCGCTTTTAGCGGCATTTTTGTTTGCCTTAGTGGCCGTATATTGCTACCGGATGTTGATCTCCCATGCCGCCGTGCTGGAAACGGATTATTCAAACTCCGTTTTTTATAGAATCGTTTCTGCTATAAAGGGCTGGCGGACATGAAAAAATAGCTTCAAACGGGTCGCAAAGTTTCAAGCTTTGAAACTTGGAAGCATTGGAAAAATGCCTTTCGCTGAGCGGCAACGTCATTTTTCGCAGAGAGAGGCTTTGCGTGTATGATGAATCAAAAAGCCTACTCAAATAGATCCTTTTAAGAATTATCATGGTGGACATTTACGACCTGTATCGATATTTCGAAATCAGGGCCCGTCTATAGCGGTCCGCGCCAAAATACGGATTTTTCTTCCGGCATGGAGGCACGACAGCGCCGCCTGTACACTGATGCAATCCTGCCCTGATTTTTATGCGGGGCGGGATTTTTGCACTGCATTTGAGTGCATTTCAGGAGCATAATAAAGAAAAGCCATAAGCCTCCTCCTTTACGCAAAGGGGAAAGGATGATAGAATTGATCTATAACCCTTTCGGATTAGCCGGATTAACCGCATAGCGGTCGATGCGGCTGATTGGATTTGAGGAAAACGACAAATGACCCTATCAAAGGAGGAGCGATGATGAAAGCGCGAGTGATCCCATCGCAGCCGGAAATAGCTGTGCTCTATCACTTTAAGGAGACGCAGCAGGAGGGAGCGGTACTGCGCGAACTTCTTTCTCAACATCATATTGAGGCTTGCAGCCTTCCCGAAGAGGCGCTGGGGCAAACGGTGGCCTCCTTTTTGGCCGGAGAGCCGCCCGTGGCGGGAAAGCAGGCGCCTTATCCGGGGCAGGTGATTGTATTCAGTGGCGTTGCCGCCCAAAAGCAGCAGGCGGTTTTGCGTGCCTTGCGTGATGCGCGCGTGGGCCGGGAGGCGATCAAGGCAGTGGTTACGCCGACAAACCGTGGCTGGGTGTTGGAACGGCTGTTTGCAGAGCTGAGTGCAGAGCATGCGCACATGACGGCGCCGAAAACAGCAGAAAAAGAGGCGAACTGTGAAACCAATTGATTTGAAGAATAGGGCTCTTTTTTGCCCGTGCAAGCGGAAAAAATGCGCGCGTTTCGGGGATTGCGAAGCTTGCCGCGCCTATCATCTAGAAAAGGGCAGCCCGCCCTACTGTGAGCGCCCTGCGGGCGTACGAAAGAAACAATCAAGCGATGGCGCCGCCCCCTCGGAGGATGACCGAGATGAATGAGCTTTATTTAAAACGGATTATGCTTAAAGAAGATTGCGAAGCGGAGAAAAGCTATGTTTGGGCACTGCCCGTGGTGCGCCATTTAAAGGAGATTACGCTGCGCAGCCCCGTCACCTTTTTCTGTGGGGAAAATGGAACGGGAAAGTCCACATTGCTAGAGGCGCTGGCTGTGCACTGCGGCTTTAACGCCGAAGGCGGCACGAAGAATTTCAACTTTGCAACCAATGAAACGCATTCCCCTCTTTACCATGCCCTGTCGGTTGCAAAGGGCCGCAGGCCGCGCGACGGCTTTTTCCTGCGTGCGGAGAGCTTTTATAATGTGGCGACGGAGATCGATCGGCTGGATGCGGGCGGCGGCTTGGGCCGCCCCGTGATCGACAGCTACGGGGGCGTGTCCCTACACCATCAATCGCATGGCGAGAGTTTTCTCTCCCTGTTGCTTAACCGGTTCGGCGGGGAAGGGCTGTATCTCCTCGATGAGCCGGAAGCCGCGCTTTCTCCTGCTCGGCAGATGACATTGCTTGCACGGATGCATGAGCTGGCGGAGCAGCGCTCCCAGTTTATCATTGCAACGCATTCACCCATCCTGATGGCCTATCCGGGTGCTGAAATCTATGTCTTAACGCCGGATGGGATGGAAAAAACGCCGTATGAAAAAACGGAGCACTACTTGCTGACCCGCCGCTTTTTAGAAAATCCAGGGCGAATGCTTGCACAGCTTTTTGAAGAGGGGCCGGGCGATAGCCGCGCCGCAGGAGAGGAATACGAATGAAATTGATTCTGCAAACCCGCCGCCTGACGCTGCGGGAATTGGAGAAAGAGGATGTGGGCGCGTTGCGCCTAATTCTGCAAGATCCGTTGGTTATGTATGCCTGGGAGCATGCGTTTACGGATGCGGAGATTCGGGGGTGGATCGAAACGAACCAGGCGCGCTATCAAAAGGATGGGTGCGGTTATTGGGCGGCCCAGGCATCAGAGACCGGCAAGTTGATTGGCATGCTCGGCCTTTTGATGGAGGAGCTTGATGGTGAGCGAAAGCTTGGCCTTGGCTATCTTCTCCGCCGGGATTGTTGGGGCATGGGCTACGCCACAGAGGGTGCGCAGGCGTTGCTTGACGAAGCCTTCTACAAGAGGAATGCATCAGAGGTAATTGCGGAGATCCGGCCGGAAAACATACCTTCCCGCCGTGTGGCAGAGCGGCTGGGGATGCGGGCGGAAGGCGAGCTAGTCAAATACTATCGCGGCAAGGATATGCCGCATTTAATCTATGTAAAGCGATCTGGTGAAAAAAGATTGTAACGCAGTGGATTTTGTGGCCATACTATCAGCATGAGGAACTCTTTTTGCAAAGGAGACGGTGGAATGCCGGGCGTTTTATATTATAATGGCGATATTTTAACCATGGAGCCGCAGCTTTACGCGCCGGCGATTTTGGTGGAGAGCGGGCGCATTCGTGCCGTTGGCTCTAAGCAGCAGCTGGAGGCGGCCTTCGGCCCCGGAGTTGAGGCGTTTGATTTACAGGGGCGGACGCTGATGCCTGCGTTTATTGACCCACACAGCCATATTACCGCATATGCCAGCACGCTGGCGCTAGCGGATTTATCGCAGGCCAAAAGTTTTGCGGAGATGAAGGAGATCCTGCTGGGTTTTATGAACCGGAGGGATCTCCCCAAAGGCGCGTGGCTCATTGGATTTGGCTACGATCACAACCGGCTCGCTGAGCATCGGCACCCCGATAAAGCGCTGCTTAATACTGTTAGCGCAGAGATCCCTGTGATGATTACGCACAAATCCGGTCATATGGGCGCGGTGAATCAGCGTGCGTTGGAAAAGGCCGGTATTCGCGCTGACACACCGGATCCGGAGGGCGGACACATTGGCCGTGTTGAGGGCTCGCGCGAACCAAGCGGCTATCTGGAGGAAAAGGCGTTCATGGCCTTGGCCGCGCTTGTGCCGGCGCCCGGTCTGGAGGAGCAGAAAGCCCTATTGCAGCAGGCAGAGCGGGAATATTTGAAATATGGCGTGACCACCGTGCAGGACGGTCTCTTACAGGAGCAAGGTTTTAACCTGATGCGTGATACGCCGCTGCATGTGGATGCGGTGGGCTTTGCAGATCTTAAGCAGAGCCCGACCCTCCTGAAGGAGCACCCGGAATATTGTAAAGGATACCGAGATCACTTCCGGTTGGGTGGCTACAAGATTATTCTGGACGGCTCCCCGCAGGGGCGCACAGCCTGGATGAGCGAGCCTTATGAAGATGCGCCGGATGGTTATTGTGGATACCCGGTCTATTCCAATGCACAGGTGATGCAGTTCATCGAAACAGCTCTGCGGGATGGCGTGCAGCTTTTGGCCCACTGCAACGGCGATGCGGCGGCCGAGCAGTTGATTGCCTGTTATGAGCAGGTGATGGCGTTTCGCCCAGAGGCCTCCAGCCTGCGCCCTGTGATGATCCATGCGCAAACGGTGCGCCGGGATCAGCTGGAACGGATGAAAAAACTGCATATGATCCCATCCTTCTTTATTGCGCACACATATTACTGGGGTGATGTGCACCGCAAGCAGCTTGGGAAGCGCGCTTATGCCATCAGCCCGGCACGTACCGCGCTCGGGCTGGATCTTCCGTATACGTTTCATCAAGATACGCCGGTTTTGCCGCCGGATATGCTGCGTACCGTGCAGTGTGCCGTTACCCGCTCGACGGAAACCGGAGCCGTGCTAGGTCGGGAGGAATGTATCTCTCCGCTGGAGGCTCTGCGCGGCGTAACGGTGAACGCAGCCTATCAATATTTTGAAGAGAAAGAAAAAGGCTCTATTCAAGTGGGGAAACGGGCTGATCTTGTTGTTTTAAGTGCAAATCCGCTAAAGGTGCCGGCGAATGAAATTGGAAAAATTGAAGTGCTTGTCACCATCAAAGAAGGAAGCGTGCAATACCGAAAAGCATAGGAGGGGAAAAAGTGAAGAAAAAGAGAAAAGTGCTTACCTGCCTTGCTGCGGGGTTCCTTACAGCCGCTGTAGGGGCTGCATGGTACTTGGAGAATAATGATTTGGGGACAACACAGCTCTTTTATCAGGATGATAAGCTACCGGTGGCTTTTGATGGATTCCGCATCGTACAGGTAGCGGATTTGCACGATAAACGGTTTGGCCCCCGCCAAGAGCGGCTGCTTTCCGCGCTGCGGGCGGCAAAACCGGATTGTATTGTCATGACGGGGGATTTAATCGATCGGCGGCGCAAGGGTGGTCAGCCTGCCGCTGCATTTATTCAAGGTGCGGTCGAGATCGCGCCGGTTTATTTCGTGACGGGCAACCATGAAAATTGGTCCGGTCAAGCGGAGGATGTTAAGCGCTTCCTTGCAAAAGCGAATGTTGTTGTTTTAGATGACCGCTGTGAAACGCTCACACGGGGCAATGAATCAATCCTATTGGCAGGCGTATCCGATGAAACGTGCCAAGCGGCGGAAAGCCGGAGAGATGGGCAGGAGGTTTTGCTCCCAGCGCTCGGCAGGCTGCTGGAAGGTAAGGAGGGCTTTCGGATCCTTCTGGCGCATCACCCAGAGCGCTTTGCTACATATGCGCAGGCGGGCGTAGATCTGGTGTTTTGCGGGCATGCGCACGGCGGCCAGTTCCGTCTGCCCGGCGTCGGTGGGTTGTATGCGCCTGGCCAGGGTGTTTTCCCAAAGTACACGGCAGGGCTGTATACCATGGAGGCGACGACGATGATTGTTAGCCGCGGCTTGGGCAACAGCCTGTTTCCCTTGAGGCTGCATAATTTTCCAGAGCTTGTTGCAGTAACGTTGAAAAAGGGCATAGCTGCCTCTGAAATGAAATAAGATCCGGTCTTCTGCACAGGCGGAAGGCCGGATCTTGTAATATGGCGCGAAATCACGTTAGGCTTTCGAGCCGCGCAGGATGCGCACGAGCTCCTTGAATTTCGGCGGCTTGCCATACATCAGCACGCCCACGCGGTAAATGCCTGCCGCGAGGAAGCCGATGCCAACGATGGAGGCAAACAAAATCAAGATGGAAAGGAGGATCTGAATGGGAGGCACCTCGCTCATCGCAATCCGGGCGAACATCGCCATAGGTGATGTGAAGGGCACAAAGGAGAGGACCTTCATCAATACGCTATCTACCTTGCCGCCGACCATGGAAAAGATCGTCGCCATAAAAGAAGCGACAAAGAGCATCACAACCGGCATAACGAGCGTGTTGGTATCCTCCATACGGCTGGCGAGGGATGCGAGCGCGCCGAATAGGAATGCATAGAGGAAATAACCGGTGACAAAGAACAGGATTGTGTAGAGAACCAGCTCCAGCGGCATGTCGAATAGGGAGGTGATCACAGAGCCGCTATCCCAATAGCTTTTATTCAAATTGAAGAATACAAACGCCGAGCCTACGATTAGCACGAGCTGCACAAGCCCTGCAAGCCCTGTGCCGACCACCTTGCCAAACATCAGGCTGCTGGGTTTCGCAGAGGTGATGAGCAGTTCCATAGCCTTAGAACTCTTTTCTGTGACAACACTCTGCGCAACAAACTGGCCGTACATCAAGATTGTCATATACAGGGCAAACATCAGGATGAAGGTGTAGAAATAGCTTTTCATCTGATCCTTGCCGGTGGTAATCGTTTCGCCCTGCGCCTGAGCGGAGAGAAGCTGCTGCGACTGCTCAGCGCTTAGGCCGAGCTTCTGCATGGTATCCGCCCGGTATTTGCTCACGATGAGCTCGTCGAGCGTGTAGGATACTGTATCCGTCATGCTGATGTTACCCACGATATATTGATATTTCAGGGGAGCCTGCAACAACAGGGCAAAGCGGTAGGCACCGTCCTCTACCTTTGCCTTGAGCGCGTCTGTATCCGCATCGGTCAGTTGCCACTCGTATTGTGGCAGGGCTGCGGAGAAAAAGGCGAGGCTTTCCTGCGCGTTGGCGCCGGATGCATCCGCTAGGGCGACGATCTCCTTGGCCTGGCCTGGCTCTTCCACCTGTGTGTCAGAGCTGAACGCTTCCTTCAGACGCGGAAAGAAGAGCACGCCGCCGAGCAGGAGGATGGCGAGCAGCGTGATGGCGATAAACACTTTGTTTTTCGCATAGTTTTTGAATTCAAACCGGAATACCGTTAAAAACTGCTTCATACCGCTCCCTCCGTATAGCTGACAAAGATATCGTTGAGCGAAGGCTCATAAACCTGGAATCCATCGAGATCAAAACCTTGGCCGGTTAGCGCGGTCAAAAAGGCGTCCTTTTGATCGACGGCGGCGAGGGTAATCAGCAGGTCACCGTCTTTATCATCCACTTGTTTTATCAATTCTGTGGGCAGCGAGGCCGCCCATTGCCGGATCGCTTCCGTTTGGCGGGTGGAAACAAGCAGGCGGTTTCGTTCATAGCCGCGCTTGATGTCTCGAATATTGCCGGAAAGCACGATTTTACCCTGATTGAGGATTGCAATTTCGTTGCAGAATTCTTCCACATAGTTCATCTGATGGCTGGAGAAAAACACGATCTTCCCCTGTTGGATGCACTCCTTCACCAGATCCTCCAGCAGCATCGCGTTCACAGGGTCGAGGCCAGAAAACGGCTCGTCGAGGATCACGATCTGCGGATCACAGATGAGCGTTGCCACAAGCTGAATTTTCTGCTGGTTGCCCTTTGAGAGCGTATCGAGCCGCTTGTTGGCATA
>OHDA01000408.1_pt1 | contig 22545 bp, 21 predicted proteins | sample 1566881 | NCBI WGS metagenome assembly OHDA01 (sample SAMEA3879585, study PRJEB24766) | human gut metagenome | biome: human-associated habitat; feature: feces | place: USA | collected 1985/1987
CCTGCGGCAACCGAAACGGAAATCGTCCGCGAAAAGGCGAAAGCCGGAACGGGAATCGTCCGAGAAGCAGCGGGAGCCATAGAAGCCGGAGAAGAGGGAACGGGCGAACCGCAGACTGCGTTTGCCAGAATGAAAGCCTTTGTCCGCAAGGCTGTCGATTGTTGCATCGAATAAACAAGAAAGGAGAATATAATGCGTTATATTTCTTATTTGCTCATTATTTTTGCCGGATTATGGGGCGGAATTTTCTCCGCCCGGGCTGACGACGCCTTAGAGAGCGAAAAGATTTATTTTTTCACTTATGACGGATGCCCCTATTGCAGACAGGCTGACGAATACATAACCAAGAACCATCCGGCGCTGGCTATGGAAAAAGTTGATATATATAAGCCCGGCGGTATGTATCTGTTTAAGAAATGCGCTGAAAAGTTCAAACTCGGCAGAAACATCGGAACACCGCTGTTTTGTATGGGAGATGACTATATTATGGGCTGGTCGGATGAAAATCAGAAACGGTTTGACGAATTAAGCACCAATTTTCAGAAATAATTTTTTCGGCAGTTTCCATCCTTATCCCCCGGCTACATAACCGGGGGATTTTTATTGCAAAGAGGGATTTTTTCTGCTATATAGACAGGCAGAGATTTTACAGAGGAATTGTGTGGATTATGCAAAAACCGCTGCCAACCGAAATTATGAAAAAGGCCGTTAAAGGCATCAGCTATATTTCTCATCCGTTGCGGCTGCGCATCTTGGAATACCTTGACGTTAACGGGCAGTCTTCCGTTTCCGCCATTACCAAAGCGCTTGGCGCAGAACAGGCAATTGTTTCGCAAAGTTTGAAAAAAATGCGCGAGAACAGCTTGGTTAAAACGACAAGACGCGGCATATTCATCTATTACGACATTTGCGAAGAATATCCGGCAAGTATTTTTGTCTGCCTGCGCAAATTATACGCATATATGACGGACTGTTTCTTTTTCCTGCAGGACGGCATCAAAGCTGTGCTCCCGGCCGATTATACAATGATGACGGCAAACAGGATGAAACTGTTTGCCCACTATGATAAAATGCGCATTTTGGAATGGCTGACACTGAACGGCAGGCAAAACGTTACCGAAATCGTTAGCGGAACCGGACTGGAACAGCTCAAAGTTTCACAGTTTTTAAAAAAGCTGCGCGACGACGGTTTTGTTACGGCAGAAAGGCAGGGACGCTTTGTTTTTTATGACATTAACGACGGCGTTCACAAGACCTGCATTCAGTGTATTCATAAAAGATATGACAGCTTAAGCGACAAAAGCAGCTTTTGATTTTAATCGCCGGGATTTTCCCCGCTTGTTTCCTTTCCGTAAACCAAGGAGGCGATACTGGCAATCTTTTCCGCATTTTCTTTGTCAGACAAATAAGAATCGGAAACCATTACCGCCAAATAGTATGTTTTGCCATCGTATTTTATGATAGCTACGTCATTGTCGGCAATTTTTCTGCCATCCGACAGACGCGAAGACGAACCGGTCTTGTGAGCCACGGATACGGACGACGGCAGATACTTTTTTATCTTGTCGGTTCCGGTGGAGGTCTTTACCATTATTGCCAGCAATTCTCTATGCAGTTCCGGCGCAAAAAGTTTCCCACCGTCAATCAGCTGCAACAGGCGGATAATTTCGGACAACGGCGCCCGGTTCGCATATTGCAGCATAACGTCCCGGTTCATTTCCGTTTCGGTCGTCTTTATCTCGGTCTGCGACAGCCCCAGCCGATGAACATAGGTTTCAATGTTTTCGGTTCCGCCCAGCCATCCGATTAAAATGTCGCAGGCATTATTGTCGCTTTCAGCCACCATATAATAGAGCAATTCCCGTAATGGGAGGTGCAGTTCACGAACGCCGTATTTCCGGAGCATCGGGCTGTATAAGTTTTCTTTCAGTTCTTCCGGAGCAATACGGAGTTCTGTATCCAATGCAATATTTTCCCGGCCGGCTTTATCCAAAACGGCAGCGGCAACGTGCAGTTTGAAAACGCTCAATAAGGGATACTTCCGGCTGCTGTTCTGCCAATATGTCGCAGTACCGGCAAAAGCGACGCCGATGTCTGCTCCGGCGTCAACGGCAATTTTTTCCACAGCTGCCGGGATATTTCCGGATTGTTTTCCGGCAACATCCGATACCGCTGCCGTTAACAGCGGAACACAAAATATCAATATAAAAATTATACTGCGGATTTTCATTTTGTTTCCCTGTTCCATATTTTTACAAAAGAAAAACCGTTCTCTGAAACAGAAAACAGTTTTTAATGGCTCCGACTGCTGGGCTCGAACCAGCGACCAATCGGTTAACAGCCGATTGCTCTACCACTGAGCTAAGTCGGAATAATACTTACTGGAGGCCGGTACCGGAATTGAACCGATGTACAAGGATTTGCAGTCCTCTGCATGAGCCACTCTGCCAACCGGCCAACTCAAAGTACCAACGTCAACGTGGTGATTTGTATATATACATAAAAAATTTTGAACGTCAACATATTTTTTTTTAAAATGTGAAAAAATTTTTATCTTGTGCATATCTGACATTTTCCTTATATTTAATACAAAGTTTTGCTAATAGTGCTGAGAAACAGAAAGGGAGACGCAAAATGAAAATTGCTATTGCATCCGACCATGCCGGGCTGGAAATGAAAAACATCATCAACGACTTTATTGCCGAAAAAGGATATGACGTTTTGGATTTGGGAACTTATGACTGCTCGTCCGTCGACTATCCGGCCTATGCAGACAAAATGGCCGCCAATATCCTGGCTCAAAAAGCCGATTTAGGCATTTTGGTCTGCGGTACGGGAATCGGCATTTCCATCCGGGCAAACAGACACAAAGGCATCAGGGCGGCTTTGCTTTATTCTGATGAGGTTGCCGAGATGGCAAAGAAACATAATAACGCCAACGTCATTGTCTTCGGCGGCAGGACGATGAAACCGGAAGATGTCCGCAAACGGATTGAGATTTTTTTGAATACGGAATTTGAAGGCGGACGCCATCAGAAAAGGCTTGATATGCTGGATATATAACGGAGACGAAATGTATACGGAAAGTTTAAAAGATTTTGACAGCGAAATTTTTAATACCATTAATAAAGAACTGAAACGCCAACAGGACAACGTTGAGCTTATTGCATCGGAAAATATCGTATCCAAGGCAGTGTTAGAAGCGCAGGGTTCCATTCTGACCAACAAATATGCGGAAGGATATCCGGGCAGGCGCTACTATGGAGGATGCGGTTTTGTCGATGAAATTGAACAGTTAGCGATTGAGCGGTTAAAACAGCTGTTCGGCGCACAGTTTGCCAACGTTCAGCCCCATTCGGGTTCACAGGCAAATATGGCTGTTTTCGGCGCTCTGCTTAAACCCGGCGACACGGTGTTGGGCATGAGCCTTGATGCCGGCGGGCATCTTACCCACGGCGCTAAAGTTTCTTTTTCGGGAAAATGGTTTAACGCCATACAATACGGTGTTGAACGGGAATCCGGATTAATTGATTACGAACAGGTTAAAAGCCTGGCCGTCCACCACAAACCAAAGCTTATTATTGCCGGATGCTCTTCATATCCGCGGCAGATTGACTTTGTCAAATTCAGAGCTATTGCCCATGAATGCGGAGCCATGCTGATGGTTGACATGGCGCATTTTGCCGGACTGGCGGCAAGCGGGCTTTATCCGAATCCGCTGACTTATGCCGATGTTGTTACCACAACGACTCACAAAACTTTGCGCGGTCCCCGCGGCGGCGCCATTCTGACCAACAACGCCGATATTGCCAAGAAAATCAATTCCGCAATTTTTCCGGGTATGCAGGGCGGCCCTTTGGAGCATATTATTGCGGCAAAAGCCGTTTGCTTTAAAGAGGCAATGAGCGAAGACTTTAAACTTTACTCTGCGCAGGTTATAAAAAACGCAAAAATTTTGGGAGATACCTTGCTTAAGCGCGGATTAAAACTGGTTACGGGGGGAACAGACACGCATTTGCTTTTGGTTGACCTGACGCCTAAAGGAATTAACGGCAAAGAATTAACCGAAGCGCTGGAACAGGTCAATATCACCGCCAACAAAAACGCCATTCCGTTTGACCCGCTGCCGCCAACGGTTACGTCCGGCATCAGGCTCGGCACGCCGGCGGGAACGACGCGGGGATTTAAGGAAGCGGAATTTGAACTTATCGGCAATGCCATCGCCGACATTGTTGACGCCCTGCATACGGACAAAGAAACGGAAATTATGTCCGACGTTAAAAAACGTATTGCGGCTTTGACTGCTGCTTTTCCTATTTATGAGGCATAGTCCGGTAGCGCTAACCGCGTCCATATTATCAAATGCAGAGGTTGCAAACGCCGGAAGCCGTTCTGATTACGGGAAAAATTTCAGGCGTTTTGCAGCCATGGCGCGAAGCCTGTTTTTGTCTTCTTTGCCAACCCGGTACGAATCGCATATTTTGCTTATGCTTTTGCGGAAAACAAATTTATCCAGTACCGCTGTTTGTAAAAAATCTTCAACTTCGTGAGGAAATTTTACATAAGCTACGGAAAGAAACCATGCCGCCGCCATTTTATCATAAAACCCGACAAAAACCTGCGAAGAAACAGCGGACAGCAGCTCCGGCAAATATTCGGGGGTGAGGAAATACATCAGCGCCAAAACATAAAAAAAACGTATCTCATATTCTCGCGCACTATGCAGATATGTTTTGAACTCCGGATAAAACGGAGCGGGATTTTTACCGACTTCTTTTAGGTCTCCGCAGAAAATATCGCATACAGCCCAATTGTTTATGCAGGGAACAAAATTTTTAACCATGGCGATTTTGTCGGGTTCGGGGATTTTTATCCCGGCCGTTAAAAGTGCGTAAAGCATAAACTCTTCATGATAAAACAGACTTGTACAGGAAAGCGCCAGATATTCTCCGGCTTTTCCATCCTTAACCCATGATTTGGCCAATTGGCGCAGGCATGGAATACGGACGCCGAGCAGCGGCGTTTCCGGAGGCAGGAGCTTTGCGGAAAAAAGGCGATACGGTTCGTCCGCTTCCTGCCGCAGCTGCTGCAAAAATTCATCGCGTAAACGGTGCGAAAGGTCAGTAAGCATTGCGTTCAATATCTTTTAGATAAGAAACGGTTTCCTGTTCCAGTCTGGATGCGGCGTCCTCGTCGCAAACATAAATCCCGTGGCGGTGCATCTGCAAGGCGCTGACAGCCCAGCGGTGATTGACGCTGCCTTCTATCGCGGCTCTGGTCGCTTCGGCTTTGGCGGCACCGGTCGCCAGCAGCATTACCTCGCGGGCATCCATAATCGTACCGGTTCCAACCGTCAAAACCGTATGCGGCACCTTGCTGATATCTCCCCCAAACAATTTGGCTTTAATTTTCATCGTTTCGGTTGTCAGGGTTTTGACGCGCGTATGGGAATCGAGAGAAGAAAACGGCTCGTTAAAAGCGATATGGCCATCGGCACCAACCCCGCCGACAAACAGGTCTATACCGCCTTTCTGACGGATTGCCAGTTCAAAATTGGAGCATTCCTTTTCATAGTTTTTGGTTCTGCCGTCAAGAATATAAATGTTGGCCTCTTTGGTATCTACATGTTTCAGCAGATATTCGTCCATATAGCTCCGACAGCTCTGCGGCGCATTTTTCTCAAGCCCGATAAATTCATTCATGCAAAAAATAACCACATTGGCAAATGACAATTTTCCGGTACGGTTTAGTTCCACCAGCTTTTTATACATTCCCTTTGGGGTATCTCCCATCGGCAGCCCCAAAACAAAAGGTTTGGCCGGCGTGGGCCGGGCACGGTTTATCCTGTACGCAATGTAGGTTGCCGCCCAATCGGTTACCTGTTCATAATCCGGTTTTATAATTACCCGCATGGTTCGTCTCCTTTTTGCAGAGGTTAGTTCTGTTATGCTGATAATATACAAAACGATTAGTAAACTTTTTGCTAATTCTAATCCTGATATTCATAGCTTTTTGTCCGCGGATTATAGCGGCACTGATAGCTTTGATATTCCGGCTTCAGGATATACAAATCGTCGCGGTTCAGAGGAATATACATTTCATTCAGCAGGTGCGAACTTATCCAGTGTATCGGATATTTTCCGATGTCGCCGCGGTATTCGCGGTATGTGTCGTAGTAATTTTTGCCGTAAATGATTTTCGGGCGGTATTTGCGGATAAGGCTTTCCAAATCTGCCGTCGGGCGGATGCCTATGGTGGCAGCGATAACATCTATCTGCCCTTTCAGATTCCAGATAAAATCTATGTCCTTGTTGAACAGATTGTACCCTATGCGATAACCGTTTACGACATAATCGCAGGGATTTACCAAGCGCAAGACAAATCCCGACGCACCATATTTGTAATCATCGCCCACGGTTATCCGCCGACTGTATATATCGGCATAAATTCCCCCGAGTATGACAAAATAACCTGCAAAAACCAACGCCATTCCCTGCCTTTTCCTTATCATTTCCGAAGCAGCCACGCCGGCCAGAACCGATGCGATGGCATGTAGAAACGCAAAGTAATACACAAAAGGCGTGAAGTAATAAAAACGAATGATATATTCAAACGCGAAAACCGCACCGATGATTTTTACATACAGGTTTCCGTTCCAGACGCAGCGTGCCAAAGCGTAAAAGGCCAACAGAAGAGGAACTGTCATCTCAAAGCTAGGATGAATAAAACGCCTAGTATAAAAGACGTCTGGTATATGCGAATTCAACTCAAAATTGGCTTTAAAATACATCACCAAAACATCTTCATAGTACAAAAAAGCCAGAAAAGCTGCATACAAAAGCACCGGCAATGCCGCTGCCACCAGACAGTCTTTCCAAGCAGCGCGCCCCGTATACAGCAGCCATAAGACGACAGCACCAATACCGATTATAACCAATACGGCTTTCTGCGTAAACATAAAGGCGGCGAAGAACAGCAAAAAGGACAGCACAAGCGCACTGACGTTACGAGACTTCAGATAACGGAAAAGATAGTAAATTCCGGCAACCAACGCCAAAGCCATAAAATTATCCGGCTTAAAATCCTTATTGTATAAGCTTTCCTGCGGCAAGGCACAAAAAGCCGCGGCTACCAGCCCGCCAAAACGACCGGACAGGAAGTCGCGGTGCAGGCGGTAAATATAAAACAACATCAGCAAAAAAGCCGTTACCGTCAGCATATTGACGGCATCAACCGCGCGCAGACTGTATTCGTAGAAACCAACCAGCGGGGCGCCGATATACCATAAAAGAGGATTGTGGTGCTGGAAAAAATCCTTGTAAGGGACTTTCCCATGCCAGACCAGCCACGACGTATGGACATGCTCCAGCGTATCGCCGTCGCCGGAGCCGCTGTAAATCACAACCCAGTAAAGCAGCCCGGCGCAAAAAAACAGGTAACAGGCAATAATCCACGCCGGTATTTTTTTCAGTCCCGCAATCATCAGTTTGCCGTCTCCTTATAATAGTAATCCCAGCTTCTGGTTTCCGCATTATAGCGGCAACGGCGCTGTGCCTGATATTCCGGCTTTAAGATAAAAATATCAACAAATGCCGACTGATTGTAATATTTGTCGCGCAGTCCCCGGTTTATCCTGTGAACCGGAACGTCTATGTGTTTTTTGCGAAGCCGCTCGTTCCAGTAAGGTCCGGTATAAATGATACGGGGCAGATATTTCTGTATGGCGCCATTTAAATCCGGCAGCGGTGCCAGCCCGATTTTACTGCCGATAACATCCAACTGCCCGTTTAAATTCCAATAATAAGTTACATCTTTGGAAAAAATTCCGTAAGTCAACCCGTAGCCATTGATAACAACATCACAGCGGTTAGTCTGTTCAAGCACATATTTTGGTGTTACATAACGGTGGTAATACGGTTTCAGTCTGTTTTCCAGACAATAGTTTTTAAAGACCAAACAGCCGGACAGCGACAATGCTGCAAAAACATACGCTGCAATCTGCCATTTTTTGATTATTTTCCACGCAAATGTGCCGGCAAGCATCCCGTTGAATATTTGCAGCTGATAATAGTAGTGCCTGTCCAGCGAAAAATAGAAAAAGCGTTGCAAAGCTTCGGAAACCCACAGCAGGCAAATTATCCGCGCGTATATGTTTCCCCGATACAATGAGTAAATGCAACCGCACAAAGCCAAGGCACTGACAACATAAAATTCCGGTTTGGTTTTCTCGACCAATCCACCGTAAACATCGGGAATATGCAAGTTAAAAATGTAATTGGCGAGCCAATAGCGCCCGACCATATCGTGCGCAAGGAGCCATGCCAGAAACAATATCCCTCCTATACACGGAAGAATCAGCGCTTTTAAAAAATCCCGAACAGAAATTCTGCCTGCATACAGCTGATAAAAAACCACCGCAGCAAAAAAGGCCAGCAGGAAGATGACTTTCTGCATAAACAGAAAGGCGGTAAACATCGCCATAAAGGACAGTACCAAATCCCTAAGCTGCCGACGTTCCAAATAGGCAAAAAAACAATACAGCCCCAGCATAAACATCAGAACCATGTAGTTGTCGGGACGAAAATCCTGCCCGCTGAAAATGACGTATGACGGAAATACAGATGCGATACAGAGCAACCCTGCATACCAGTTTCCTGACATAAAACGTTTTACTATCAATGCAGCAACATACAGGCTCGCAAACATGACGACGGTCGATATTATACGGACGACATCGAACAAAACCAAATCATAAGCAAAATATCCGGCTAAAGGCGAAAACAAATACCATAACAGCGGATTGTGATGCTGAAAAAAATCAATATAAGGAACTTTTCCTTCATGCACCAGCCAGGCGGAATGCAGATGTTCAATATCATCACCGGTTTGAGGCTGATGATTATAAAGAAGCCAAAAGGCAAGCCAAACACCGGCGACAACCTGAATTATAAAATAAACTAAGGGCAACCAGCCATATACAGGCTTCAGCACCGTTTTTCCTGCCGGTTCAGACATTTCCTCTCCACCTTTCGTGCGCAACGGTTATTTTGAAGAAACAAGAGTACGGTTTGAGACAACATTTCCGACTGTTTGCCGACACTATATCGCCGGGCTATTGTATTCCCTGCCGAATGTATTGCCTGCCAAAGTTCCTGCCGGCATCCGGCAAAGGAACCACTGTTAAGCCTCTTCCGAAGCAGGGGCGGATGGCGCATTACCGGCCGGAGCGTTATCCTGCGGGATAACATCCGGCAACATGCCTATAGCCTTTTTGCGTTTCAGCTTGTTGACAAATTTTATAGACCGCTGGGCGTCCCATTTTTTCTTGCCTTCTTCCCGTTGGAAGATGTGTTTGTAAATTTCTATCGCCTGGTCGAACTCGGAGAGCTTTGTCAGGCAGGAAGCCAAACCGTCATACAGCTTGTGATGATAACGGCCATCGACCAAATTTTTGGCTTTATTGTAGCATTTCAGAGCATCTTTGAACTTAAACATTTTCTGATAAACGAAACCGATACTTATCCACGCCTGAATTTCCGTGCTGTCGATATTCAGAATTTTGGTAAAGCACTTCAAAGCCGAATCGTTATCTCCCATCAGCTGATAGGTAACGCCGATACCATTCCATGCCTTAACATTGGATTTATCAAGAGCCAGAACCTTTTTAAAATACCCGATTGCCCGTTCATACTGCTTCAGTTTTTGCAACGTAACAGCAATACTCAGCAATGTCTGGGGGTGTTTGGGGTCAACCTGATAGGCCTGTTGTAAAACGTCCAGAGCCTCTTTGAACAAAAACATGTGCTGCAAAGCAATCGCCTTGCCGTTCAGAGCCTCAAGAGAAGTCGGGTCATTGGCAAAAGCCTGTTCAAAGCAGGCAATCGCCTCTTTGTACAGCCCGCGCATGCTAAGCGTAACACCTTTATTGTTCAGCACCTCAACCGATTTTGGGTTAATTGCCAAAGCTTTATCAAAACACTCGACAGCTTCCGTGTATTTGCTCATCTTCTGAAAAGCAAACCCTTTGGAATTTATAGCTTTCCATGAATCGGGCTGCTGAGCCAAAAACTCATCAAACTGAGCTATTGCCTCCCTGCACATCCCTGAATCCAAAAGTTCCTGCCCCCTTTTATAGGCATTATTATCACTTAACTTAACCATATTCTTTCTCTACATAGTTTTACAAAATAATTTACGTTGCATTATATGGGAATATTTTTACTTTTGTCAATACAAAAAAATGAAAAAATAATATTTTACCCGTTTTCTTCTCCCTGCAAACAACTTTTAGATATTTCCCACTTTCGCAGGCCTGTCTGTCATATATCAACGCCGCAGTTTACGGATAAAATACCGGCCCGGCACCGACTGCTTTATAATATCCCCCTGGTTTTGCCGATACAATCCACTCTTGACAAAAATATGTTTTTGCCATAAAAAGGGTATTCTAAAATTAATTTTATGTTTCACTATTAAATTTTATTGTTATGGATAAAAACAAAAAAAGATGCAAGCTGTCTTATTTTAAGAAGCTTTTGATGCTATGGGAACTTCAGCAACACGGAACGTTAGAAAATTTTCCGCCGCCGGAATGCCAACGGGCTTTTCTTAATGCCTTATCCGTTAAGGAATTCAGCAAAATTTACCGCAACCTCAATCAATTTGAAGCTGCTGCCTTTGAAATTCTGCTTACGGACAAAAACAAAAAGAAATTTGACGTACATATTCAGCAAGGCTGTTCTCTGAGTTCTTTTAATGGTGCTATTGCAGCCAAAGGCTCTGACGAACAGATTCTGGCTATGCTGTCGGTTTCTCTCGGATACATACCTCACAGCAGTCTTCTTATTGAGCAATCGGAGAAATTTTTTCTTCCGGTTGTCAGAAAACGAAAAAATTTGCCTCATTATGTCCTGCAAAACATTATTGAGCAAAAACGGGAAGATTTGCTGGTTGCCTATTTTGAAGAAACCCAGCCGACAAGTTTTGACCTTTCGCTTTCCTATAAACTTATGGAAAGTTCTATGAACAAAGCTAAGGAGGCGTATATTACGACTTGTCAGAATCTCTCCGAAAGCGCAGCGGTTTTTGCCTTTAAAAAAGGCGATGCCAAGCTTTGCAAAGAGGTATTGAACAAAAGGCTAATGGAATGCAATCAGGAGCTTGAAACGCTTTTTGAGCTGAACAATCAGGAATTTCTGGTTCTGGCAGTTGAGAAGCTGAACAAGGAAACAGCCGCCAAAATGGCCGACAGAAATCCCGGAGAAGAAAAAGACGACGCGGAACCGTATTGTTTTCCGGAACCGTATGAAACACGGCTGATGGAAAGCGGATGCTTTGAAGCCATTCGCGCTTATCTTTCCGGCCGTATTTTAGGCTATAATGCCGAAATAGCTCTGGTCAAAAGCGGAAACGGAGTTCTTATCAGATTGTATCTTGAAAGCAACGACTTGGAAAACGGGTTTATCAATGCAGCTGCTGAGCTTATATTTTCCGGGCAGGATAAAGAGCTTATGTCTTTTTACCTGGAAAAATACGGACTGCCGTATACGCTGGAGGCAAAGTTAATTTCTGACGGCGACTGCGATGCGCTATGTTCTTATATTTCTTCGCATCAACTATGCAACATTAATGCGGCAAGGCTTATGGAATCCGGTTTAACCGAAGCAGCCAGGCTCTATTGCGAAAAGCATGGCTTAAAAAAACTTGCAGCCACGGTTTTAATGAAGCGGGGCGATGCCGAGGTTCGGCATTTTTATGTTGACCGGCTGCTGGCAGAAGGAGAGCATCTGACTGACGATGCCGAATTCCACTTTTTGGAAAACGGCTGTAAAGAACAGGTTCTCCGGTATATCACGGCGGATAACCTGAAACTCGGAACAAAATCGGTTACGGCTTTGCTTAATCGCGGCGACCTTGAGCTGATTGAAGCTTACGCCGAATTGTTTGAAATTCCGACAGAAGCGCTTAAACTGTTTGCGAAACTGGGTTCAAAGCGGGCGTTGGAAACCTATATCGCTTCCTATGCCCTGTCGGACGAGGCTGAGGAAGCTTTGGTCGAACGCGGCGACTGCGAACTGCTGATACGTTATTTTGAACAAAACGACTTATATTCAAAAGCGGAATGCAAACTTATGCAGTCGGATTTTGCCCAGACAGGAGATGCCGTCCGGTTTTATCTGGACAAATATGACCTGTTTGATGAAGCGGAGATTGAACTGGTTAAACGCGGAGACCGCTCGATGCTGGACGTTTATATTGCCAAACATCCGCTCGGGCCAGACGCCGAAGACCTTATCGTATGCATTTTTTAGCAAACGGATACAATAGGGTATATTTTGGCGCAATTAAAGCCGTTTTCAGCAATGAGCGTGTTATGAGCCTGTTTCCTCTTCGGAAACAGGCTTTTTTATTGACAAATGCTATAACAATGTTAATCTCGGCACAATTAAAATAGTTTTATGTCAAATCATTAAATTTTATCATTATGGAACAATTCAAAACAAAAAAGCCTTCGCGTTTCGATACCTGGTGCGCTATGGCTGCATTCAACCTCTGCGGTGCGGAAATTGAAGAACGGCACCATTGCAACCTGATTCTGGGCAAGGGCTGCAACCGAAAACAGTTCGGCCGCTATGTCGCACAGTATCCGCTGTCTGACGAAGCCGTCAGAAACCTGATTGGCGCCGCAGACAACAAAATGCTGTTTTTCTTTTTAGAAAAAACTTCATTTGACATCAGTGACGACAATGAAGCGGAATTTGTGAAGAAATACGGAATTGCGCCGCTTGTCCGAGCTGGCAGAATGTTGTCCGAACAATCAGAGCTCCTTCTTGTCAATGGCAGAGATACGGCTCTCATCGGCGAATATATCAGAAAGTATGACCTGCATTACATTGCCGAAGAAACGCTGTTTGAAACCGGCGATGCGGATTTTTTAAAAATCTATGCCGCAACGCAGCAGCTTTGCCCGGAAACACAGGAATTTCTGATAATTAACGGCAAAGAGGACTATATCAGAATCTTTGCGGAAGAGGAAGAACTTGATGACGATGCCTATACGGAACTATGCCGCAGCGCATCGGACGGCCTGGTCATCTTTTATCTTGAGCACCGGCTGACCTGCCCGACGGACATGGAATTCAAGCTCCTGCTAAAACGGAAGAGTCCTCAAATCATAAAGGTACTGGACAAGTGTTTCGATGATTTTTTCGATACGGAAATGCTGAAACTCCTGCTTAGGGAAAATGACGAAGGCCTGTTACGGGCTTTTATTGAGACAAGAGCAGAACGGAACGTTCCTCTGCCCGATGAAGTGTGGCACTGCCTGTTTGCAGCAAAGGCACGGAAAGAACTGCTGAAAGATGCTTTGGGCCGTTTTCCCCTGCCCTCATATCTGGAAATCAAACTGCTTTTGGCTGAGAACAAAGAATTGCTAGACTGCTACCTGAAACACGGGGCTTTACAGAATTTCGGCTTTGCCATTCTGCTGGCACAAAACGACCGCGGCAGGCTGACGGACTATCTAAAGTCCCACCGGCTGCAATGGCGGGAAGAATGCCTGCTGATTGACCAGAAAGACAATGAACTGCTGGAATGTTATCTGGCACATCATGCCTTGAGCCCCTTTGCTTTGGGGTATCTGATAAAGTCTTCCACTTTTGCCGAAGCGCTACACATCGTACAGGATATTGAGGATTTCGACGATATGGTTCTCAGTGCACTGCTCTTCCATAACGAAAGGGAACTCTGGGAAATATATCTGAAGAAATGCGATTATGACTTTGATGAAGACTTCCTGTCGGACTTTTTGCGCAAAGCCGATAAAACTACTGTTTTGGATTACCTAAAACATCATCTGGAAGACGGTATGCTGGCTTTCTGTTTTGCTGACGGCAATATGGAGGACGAGGCATATAAAATATTGTTCAGGCGGCATGACAACGACTTGGACGATTTTCTTCTGCAGCACGGAACATTTTCCCGCCAAACGGAAGCTTTTCTAATGCAATATGCCGACAAGCGGACGGTGCGGAAGTTTCTTGAAACTTACTGCAGCGGCGAAAACAGTCTTGGCGATAATGCCGAAAAAGCCCTTATTCTTCGCGGTGATGGGGATTTAATTGACCTTTATCTGTCCGGACATTCTCTGAACAACGATGAAGCCGTGCAAAATCTGGCGGTTCTGCTTAACCCGGACTTGTTGGACTGCTGCCTGCAAAACTGCGACAACAAAAGCAACTACAGATTAGATTATTATTTATCCCGCTGACAATTCTGTCAATTTTCAAACAAAGCCTTTCTCTGCCGAGAAAGGCTTTTTCTTTAATTTTCCACCTTACTTCTTTCAGAATTTTATTGACAAAAAATATTTTTCAACTATGCTGGCGGCACTAAAAATAATTTTATGTTTCATCATTAATTTTTATCATTATGAAGAAAGAAGTACAAAAACCTTCGGCTTTGATGACAAAAATCGAAGTTTTAAAATTCAGGCTGAAAAATTCGTATCGGATTCCGGCCGTGCATCATCTGAACATGGTCTTATTCAGAGGTTGCAGCAAGACAGATTTTGTCCGTTACCTCAACGCTGAACACCGACTGTGCGACGAGGCTGTCCTGCTGCTGATAAAGACACCGAAATCGGAAGCTTTTCCGCTCTGGCTGAGATATAACCAATACAATCGTTTGTCTCCGGAGTGTGAAACGGCTTATATTAAAAAATTCGGTGTCCTCCAGCTGTTGAAGAACGGATTTGTGCTGTCGGAAAATGCTACTCTGGCGTTGCTGGAAAAAGGGGGCATCCAACTGCTTCCCGAATATCTGGACTGCCTTGCAATTACAGAAGCTACCGAAGCCGCAATTCTGAAGCTGCATGACGAAAACTTTACAACCGCCTATTTGGACAGGTACAGCGTTTATGAGGCAAATAAGGAGCTGATTCTCATCTATGACAATCCGCTTGTCTACCGGGCATTTGGAAACAGAAACAATTTGTCCGGTGACATGATAAACGAAATTATCCGCAAAAAAACGTATGACGTGTTTGAAACAGCGATTGCAACCTGTCCTTATACATACTTGGAGCAGGCTGATGAAGAAGCGCTTGTTGACAGGAAAGACGCGCGTTTTATTAAGGCTTTTCTCAAAAACCACTATTTTTCTTCTGACGGGGAGAAATATCTGGCGGAAAAAGGAACCGACGAACAGTTTGCTGCTTTTGTCTGCAGCGGGTATTTCAGTGACGAAGAAAACAATACGGCAATCTACGACCGCTTGTTTGCGCCGGAAAATGCAGCCTTGCTTAAAAATTTTTTGAGCAAATACAGAGTTCCGGGAAAATATGAAATCCGACTGTTGGAAGAAAATGACGCTGACCTGATCGGCGCTTATTTTACCGACGGTATTGAGGTCGAGCCGGAAACGATGGAGTGGCTGTGGGAACACGATTCCTCCGAACTGGCACAAAAACTGTTAAATTCGGACACACCGCTCGGTTATCAAACAGAGACCAAGTTGTTCCAATCCGGCGATTTGGAACGGATAAAAGCTTACCTCAACGGGCACGAACTGTGCGCCTTCAGCGAGGCGATGCTGTTTATGCATGCTCCGGCGGAAATTTTGCAGACATATATGGAAAGCAATGTTCCCGACCGTCTGGCGCAAATTGCCCTGGTTCGGCGAAAGGATGCAGATATCATGCGTTCGTTCTGGAAAGAAGACTATCGTTTTGACGAGGCTGCCATCCGTTTTTTTCTGGCTGAAGCTGACGAAGAAATGATTTTGGAATATTTCCAGCTGCTCTCTGACTGCGCGCCGTTTTATTTGTATGACGGTTCGGACAGCGATGAAATTTACTGCAGCGAAATCCTTTTCCGGCGCGGTTTGAAAAAAGCCGGCGAATTTTTTGTCAGAAATGCCGATTTAGATGAGCAGGATGAAAAAAATCTGGCGGCATACGGTTCTCCCGAACTGGTTCTCCTCTATCTTGAGGAAAATACCCCGAGCTGTGATATCGCCCCTACCCTTGTCCTTCGCGGCGACAAAAAACTGATACGGGAATATATCTCCCAACATCAGCTCAGTCCGGCCGGAGAAGAAGCTCTTCTGTCCCTGCTCGACATTGACCTGATTATGTATTATGACAAACAATGCGGTTTCAACGATTATGATGCCCTGACGAATCTCGGGCTTTAACGTTATTGCCGATGTTTCAGCCAAAGGCTCCCTTCCTCCGGAAAGGAGCCTTTTTTTATTGACAAATATACAAAACATTTTATAGTGGTTTCTGTCTTTTATAAACTTATGTCAAACTATTTAAATTATATCATTATGGTACAACAAAATGTTAGCATTGAAAAAGCTAAGCTGTTAAAAAAGGCCAGGTGGGCTTTTCGCTTAAGTTACTGGTTCGGCAAATACTTTCCGGAAGAATATCTCTGTATGGCGGTTAATCTGGAATGTTGCTCCGAATACGGGCTTAAGGTTTATCTTATGAATCACGGCCTGACTAAAGAATCCGAACTCCTGCTCGGAGAGAACTGCCTGACGGGAAAGCTGAACATACAACTGCTGCTTGATTATATCAAGAAATATGGAATTTGTGATGACGTTCTGATTAAGGCTGCCACAGCAGAAAACACCAAAGTTTTAATGGAATATATAGAGTTTCGCAAAAATAACTACGCCCGCTCTTGTACCTATTTTACGGAAAACTTTTGGAAGAAATTTATTCCCTTGCGTAACACCAGCATATTCGAATGGCTGCTGCGCTCAGGCTGCGACCTTTATGGTTCTTCAGTTGAGGAAATCATAAAGCTTAATGACTTGGAAATGTTCCGCATATACTGCCAGAGGAAACCAGATTCAACTAAGGCGCTTCACCGCTCGACGGAAGATATTCTTTTTGAATGCGGCAACAGCGAAATGCTTGATCTTGCCTTTAAAACGTTTCAATTTTCAACCGGCAGGCTTCTTGCCTTGGTTAATGCAAGCAATGAAGAAATACTGAAAAGGTTCTTTGCCTTCCAAGCCCTGAATAGCTGGCAACAGGAGGAACTCATCCGAAACGGGAATAAAAAGGTAATTGCCCTGTATTTATCAAACCGGCCTTTGGATAGAGACGCGCAAATGCTGCTGGCTAAAAAAGGGTACAAAGACCTTTTAAAAATGCATTACCTAAAATACGGCATTCATGATGACGTTTTAGCTTATCAGGCTAACCTGAACAATTTTAAAAACTACATCGGCGTATAGAACGGGTTAAACCGTTACCAAATGCCGATATGAAAAAGCCTTCCTTTACAGAACTCCTCACGGGGAAATGCTCTGAAGGAAGGCTTTTTTTACGGGATAAGAACTGTTGAAGAACAGCCTATCCCTTTTAGCATATGCGTTATCTGTTCGCATATCACGCGCGGTTCTATACAATCTATGCTGTCTATGTTTTTAGCAAAGCCAAAAGGTTTTTGGCCGCTTGTATTCCGCTCGTTATACAACATCCAATACAGTTCCAGAGAAACAAATCCGCCATACAGTTTCGACAGCATATCTGCCGCCAGGCGATTGCCGTGAAACGCAAATTTCCGTTTGTCCGGAACCGTCGGATATTCTACCAGAACCTGTAATTCTTCCATGGGAATCCGAGCCGTATCTTTCGCACCCGCAATGTAAGCGGCAGCACCGCCGGTTTCACTGCAGCCGATATACTGGAAATACAAAAAATCTTCCCACTGGAAAACCAGTTTTACTTTCATTTTCTGTTCAAGACAGGCAATGAATTTTTGTTTTTGGTCTTGGGTCTGCATAATTTTTATGTTTTTAATTGGTGTAATAATCGTTTTTCGTATAAAATTTACTCCCGGCAGATTTTTTTGTCAATCTTATTTCTGATTTCCGCCAAAAATATCAGGCTGAAAATTACTCTCCCTTATGTTTTTACCTTTTGACTTTTTCATGACCGGTGTTTATTTTGTATAGCGGACGTGCTGTTTTACGGCAAAGTTTCACGATAAACCAATACAAAGGAGGAGAAATGCGGCAAAAAGCAGGAAAGGTTACGGCGGCAATCGTCAGCGGCTGTGCCTTATATATTTTTCTCCTGTATCTGCTGCAAAACTGTTTTATCATTTTTCCGGACAGTTCATACATTTCCCCGCAGCAGGCAGGCATTCCCCGGTTTCAGGAAAAGCCGTTTACGGCAGACGACGGAACAAAAATCATGTGCTGGTACGCCAAAGGAAATCCGGACAAGCCGGCAATCCTTTTCTTTCACGGCAATGCCGGACAAATAGCGACATTTTCGTTGCAGATGGCGGCTTACCTGCGGGAAGGCTATTCGGTTATGATGCCGGAATACAGGGGGTTTGCGTCAACGCCAGGAAGTTTTGCCCAGGAGCATATTTACCGGGACGGTACCGCCGCTTACGACTTTTTGCAAAAACAGCTCGGCCATTCCGACATTGTCGTTTTCGGCTATTCCATGGGAACAGCGGCAGCGGCGGCCGTGGCGGCACGGCGGCCGGCACAGGGGCTGGTTCTGGCTGCGCCGTTTTATTCGTTGAAAAAAATCGTCAGCGAAAAGCCGGTGCCCGGCGCGCCATTGATATTGAAAAACGAGTTGCCGTCGTATCGGTTTGTCAGCGCTTTCCGGAAACCGCTGTTTATCGTCCACGGCGCCGAAGACAGACTCATTCCCCCTCATCACGGCAAAGCGCTGTATGACATCAGCCCCAGCCAAGACCGCGAGTTAAAAATTCTGGCCGGGCAAAGCCATAACGCACTGTTCTTTGAAGACGACGGCCATAAAGCCATATTAGACTGGCTGTCCAGACACTGACGGATACGAATGCCGCGAACAGGTACGGCTTGTTTTCAGGCAATTAATTCAGAATGCGGAAACGGGCAGCCCCTCTTTCCAATTCCGTTCAATCTGCTCCAGTGAGCGCCCTTTGGTTTCAGGAATATACCGCCAGGTATAAAACAGGCTGAACACGCCGACAACGCCGAATATGGCAAACGTTGCGCTCTCGCCGATTGAAGCCAGAAGCGTCGGGAAAACGAGCGCGACGACAAAGTTAAATACAAAGTTTGACATCGTGGCGATGCTCATGGCCGTACCGCGAACCGCCAACGGCATAATCTCGGAAATCAGTATCCAGGCAATCGGCCCGAGCGAAAAGGCAAAACAGGCAATGAACGTTACAATACTGCCGACAGAAAGCCATTTTGTATCATATCCGTAAGCGCCGCCCAGCCAAAACGAAACCGAAAGGACGAACAAGCTCAGCGTAATGCCGGACAGCCCTGCATACAGCAACGGTTTGCGCCCCAGGCGGTCGGTAAAGAAAATGGCGACGAATGTCATAGCAAAATTTACCACACCGACACCAACGGACGCATACAACGCGCCGATATTATCCGTAAAGCCTGCCGCTTTGAAAATTGTCGCCGCGTAATAAATAATCGTATTAATGCCGGTGCAAATCTGAATAAACATAATAGCAACGCCGACCATTATCGGACGCAGCATCCAGCGTTCAAAAATATTCTTCCGATTGTTTCTGCCTTGTTTCAAGGTTGATTTTATCTCCCTGACCTGCGCTTCGGCATCGCATTCCGGTTCAATTTTGCGAAAAATAGCCTTTGCTTCCTTTTCACGGCGGCGGCTGATAAGCCAACGCGGCGTATCGCCAAGAAAGCTGATGCCGACCAGCAGAATAACCGCCGGTATCAGTCCGGCACCAAGCATCCAGCGCCAGTTATATTCGGACAGGGCAAAAATACGGTTAATCAGGTAAGAAAACAAAATTCCGGCGGTAATCGCCAACTGGTACAACGACACCAGCATACCGCGGACTTTTTGCGGCGACAGTTCGGACAAATAAAGCGGAATAACAAAATTTACCATCCCAATTGCCAGCCCCAGAACCATTCTTCCGGCAACAAGCCAGCCTATACCCGGCGCCAGACCACAGAGGACAGATCCCACGGCAAAAACCGCTGCCGTGGCGACGATGACCTTTTTGCGGCCGTATATATCCGCTAAAACCCCGTTGACGGCAGCCCCTGCAACAGCGCCAACCAAGGCAGAACTGACGACCCACCCCTGCGCCAGCGTGCTGAGCGGCCAGGTTTCGTTGATATATAAAAGCGCGCCGGAAATAACGCCAGTATCAAATCCGGACAGCAGCCCGCCCAGCGAGGCTATAGAAGCAATGACGTAAAGCAAAAAATGTTTAATCCGGGGCTTGTTTTCGGAGATTTCTACGGACATGGCTGCTCCTTTCTTTCAGAGTTTATTTATAACAGAATAAATAATTTTAAAAGGGTTAAAAAAATCTTTAATATTGATAAAAAGCTTTCTTGACTCTGCTGCCAGCCATGATATCCTGTTAATGTTTATTTAGCGATATGGAAATTATTTATAACCGATAAATTATTGAAAAATGAAGAAATTGACAATTTACCGCCACGGCGAATATGACAAACGGCTTCATCTGCTGCCGCAGAGCGCTTATGAACTTTTTTCACAAGCAAAAAAGCTTAAAGGCGAGTTCGGCCCGGCCGAGGCCATTTATGTTTCTCCCGTTATGCGAGCTCTGCAAAGCGCCGCAGTCATCCAGTTGGTTATGCAGGCAGAAACGTTCAAGCGGCGCCCGCAACTGGCTGACTATAATGCGGCGATTATGCGGCCGTTTGCCGAGGAATTTGCTGAGGACGTCAGACTTAATCATCCCGGTGCGGAACATATTCTCTGGGTAACGCATGATCCGAATATATATACCCTGTTTTGCAAAGATATTTATATGGGGGAGTGTTTTACGGTTCAGGCTGAGGCTTGGAAGGACATTTTTAAGACCGACCGGCGTGAAATCACTACGCCTTTAAGCAGAATCGAGACGTTAACCAAAGACAGCAACAAAGCGATGGAGATGCTAAAGGCTTTTTATTGCGATGATTGTACGGATGACGAGCGCCGTATGATTGACGACAGATTGTCGCTTTTCACTTATTAAGTTAAGCCTCCCCGTTTGGAGAGGCTTTTTTTGACCGGGAAGAAAAATAAGAGCCGACAGCTCTGGCGAGGCAATCGGCCGCCGCATATTACGGGGAAGGAAAATTACGGAGGAAGAAAATGAAAAACACAACAGACTATGCCGCTGCGGCACAAAAAAACGAAAACCAAGCCCATGCTGTTATCCGGAAAAGCGGCGTGGTTCAGGCGTGGGAGAGCATCGGCGCCAAAATCAACCTTGTCGGATCGCTTAAAATCGGAACACTCGGCAAGCACCCGGACATAGACTTCCATACCTATACGCCGGAACTGGACATTAGGCAGAGTTTTGCAGTCATGGCGCAAATTGCCCAAAATCCACAGGCCAGGCACATTGAATTTGTAAATCTTGCCGATACCGAAGAGTGCTGTTTTGAGTGGCATATATGGTTTGATGACAATAACGGAACATTGTGGCAAATTGATATTATCCAGATTAAACGGGGTACAAAATACGACGGCTATTTTGAAAAACAGGCCGAGGAAATTAAGGCCGCAATGAGCGAAGAAATGCGGCAAACCATCATCCGGCTTAAATTTGAAACGCCGGACAATTTCAAGATTGCCGGCATTGAATATTACAAAGCGGTTATCCAAGACGGCATTACCGGCTTTGACGATTTCCTGAAATGGCGAAAATCCCACAATTTTGAGGGAATTATCAAATGGTAACCGAATTATTAAGCGATATCTGAAACGTTATATCACCTGCTTGCAGACATCTATCCACCCGGCCGGCCCGGCATAGCGTTCCAATTCATCCGGCGTAACTTCAATGGCGCTGTTGGAACTGCCGCAAGCGGGAAAAACTGTCTGAAAACGTTTTAACGATACATCCAGATAAACCTTTGCATTTTCAGGAACGGCGAAAGGACAAACGCCGCCGACGGCATGCCCTGTTCTGGCTAAAGCTTCGTCAGGCGAAAGCATTTTGGCTTTGACATGAAAAAACTGTTTGTATTTGGCGTTGTCAATTTTGCAGTTTCCGGCCATTACCACCAAAACCGTTCCGCCGCTGACGTCAAACGACAAAGTCTTGGCAATCCGGCAGGGTTCGCAGCCTAAAGCCGCAGCCGCCAATTCTACGGTTGCACTGGAAACAGGAAATTCCAAAATCCGGTTTTCGACATTAAACTTTTTTAAATAAGCCCGAACGTTTTGAATACTCATTTTACATTCTCCCTACTTTGGAATTTTATTTATCGGCTGTTAATTTTTGCTTAATTGATATTAAGCGGCAACGTTGTAAAATGTAAAACGCTTCTGACGTTTTTTCAGATGAATAATACGGCGCTACCTTCCGCCGAGAAGCTGCCGGAGAGAGGGAACGGACACGGCTGGCGGGTTTATCTGCGGTCGGAGTTGCTGTCTGAAAGATGCCGGATATGGCTGACGGGCTTACCTACTGCTAACGAGATTGCCGAAGATTTTGCCCGGAAGGGAACGGAGCGGCTGGCGGGTTATCTTCCGCCGAAGAGTTTGCCGAGGCGGGT
>OHDA01000425.1_pt1 | contig 21834 bp, 18 predicted proteins | sample 1566881 | NCBI WGS metagenome assembly OHDA01 (sample SAMEA3879585, study PRJEB24766) | human gut metagenome | biome: human-associated habitat; feature: feces | place: USA | collected 1985/1987
TGCTAAGTTCGCTATCTAAAACGCTATCTAAAAGTCGGCCTATTTCGGACGGTTATGCTCCATTAAGGCCGTTATAAAATAATTAAAGCGAGGCATTCCATTGAGAAACCTCGCTTTAATTATTCTATCAGATTGAGAATTTTAATCTTCAGCCATCAAAATCTCGAGCATCTTTATTGCAGAGTCGGGGATACGTGTGCCAGGACCGAATATTGCTGCGACACCTGCTTTATATAGGAAATCATAATCCTGTGCAGGTATGACACCGCCGGCGGTGACCATTATATCCTCACGGCCAAGCTTCTTGAGCTCTTCAATCACCTGAGGTATGAGTGTCTTATGACCTGCTGCAAGTGACGACACGCCAAGGATATGCACATCGTTTTCAACAGCCTGACGGGCCGCTTCGGCCGGAGTCTGGAACAGCGGACCCATATCTACGTCAAATCCACAGTCGGCATAACCGGTAGCAACCACTTTGGCACCGCGGTCATGTCCGTCCTGCCCCATCTTGGCTATCATGATACGGGGCTGACGACCTTCTTTCTTCGCGAATTCCTGACACATCTGCTGCGCTTTGATGAAGTCGGGATCTTGTTTTGTTTCGTTTGAATACACGCCTGATATTGTTCTGATTACTGCTTTATAACGTCCGACGACCTCTTCGCAGGCATCGGAAATTTCACCCAATGTAGCGCGAAGACCGGCTGCTTTGACCGCAAGGTCGAGAAGATTGCCTTTCTTGGTGCGTACACATTCAGTGATTGCGGCAAGAGCTTCTTTGACAGCCTTCTCGTCGCGCGAAGCCTTGACTGCGTTGAGTCGTTCAATCTGCTCTTTGCGCACCTCGGTATTGTCGATTTCCAGGATGTCAATGGGATCTTCGTGCTCGAGACGATATTTGTTAATACCTACAATCGTCTGACGGCCTGAATCGATACGAGCCTGGGTACGGGCGGCAGCCTCTTCGATACGCAACTTCGGAAGACCTGTTTCGATAGCCTTCGCCATACCTCCGAGTTTTTCAATCTCCTGAATATGCTCCCATGCGCGGTGAGCAATCTCATTGGTCAACGACTCAACATAATATGAGCCGGCCCACGGGTCGATTTCTTTCGTAATATAAGTCTCTTCCTGAATATAGATCTGCGTATTGCGCGCAATACGTGCCGAGAAGTCGGTCGGGAGTGCGATGGCCTCGTCGAGAGCGTTGGTATGGAGTGACTGTGTGTGTCCAAGCGCTGCACCCATAGCCTCGATACATGTGCGGCCCACATTGTTGAACGGATCCTGCTCGGTGAGCGACCATCCCGATGTCTGCGAGTGCGTACGGAGAGCAAGCGATTTCGGGTTCTTCGGATTGAACTGTTTTACAATCTTGGCCCAAAGCATACGTGCTGCACGCATCTTGGCAATCTCCATAAAGAAGTTCATGCCGATAGCCCAGAAGAACGACAGGCGGGGTGCAAATGCATCGATATCCATTCCGGCATTGACACCGGCACGAAGATATTCCAGACCGTCGGCCAACGTGTACGCAAGTTCGATATCGCAAGTCGCGCCGGCCTCCTGCATGTGGTAACCGGAGATTGATATCGAATTGAATTTGGGCATATTCTGCGAAGTGTACTCAAAGATGTCGGCAATAATACGCATCGAGAATTCCGGCGGATAGATATAAGTGTTACGCACCATGAATTCTTTCAGGATATCGTTCTGAATGGTTCCGGCCATTTCTTCAAGTTTAGCGCCCTGTTCCAATCCTGCATTGATATAGAAAGCCAGAACGGGAAGCACAGCTCCGTTCATCGTCATCGAAACCGACATTTTGTTCAACGGTATACCGTCGAACAAAACTTTCATATCCTCAAGCGAGCAGATTGACACACCGGCCTTACCGACGTCACCGACCACACGTTCATGATCGGCATCATATCCGCGGTGAGTGGCAAGGTCAAACGCAACAGAAAGGCCTTTCTGTCCCGAAGCGAGATTTCGACGATAGAACGCATTGGATTCCGCTGCGGTCGAGAAACCTGCGTACTGGCGGATAGTCCACGGACGCATAGCATACATGCCCGAGTACGGACCGCGAAGGAACGGAGGAATACCGGCTACATAATTCAGGTGCTCCATGCCCTCAAGGTCAGCCTTCGTATAGACAGGCTTTACAGGAATTAATTCAGGTGTCAGCCACTTTTCTCCATCCTGCAGAGGAGTGGCCTGCGATGCGAATGCATCATTTGTTATATTGATGTTAGAAAAATCCGGTCTCATTGGTAAGAAATCATTTTAAAAGTTCGGCATTGAATTTACGGAGAGTGTCAAGCACATTCGAACGGACATGAATAAAGTCAGTTATACCTTTTGCTTGCAGTTCCTCTGTGCAGGCAGGAGCACCTGCTACTACGAATTTAGCTTTACCGCCAATAAGGTCAAAAGCCTCAGGAGCAAACTGGGCATACTCGTCATCCGACGAACAGAGCACTATTATATCAGCCTGTTTGTCAAATGCAGCCTTGACACCGTCGGCCACTGTGTCAAACCCGATATTGTCGATGATTTCATAACCGGCACAACCGAAGAAGTTGCTTGAGAACTGTGCACGAGCCAGACGCATGGCAAGATTGCCGATAGTCAGCATAAATACCTTAGGACGGTTTGCAGCATGCTCGGTAGCGAGACGGAGAGCTTCGAAATCGCTCGCCTGACGCGCGCTGTTCAATGCCTTTGAAGCGTCACCGTCAGAATGGCCGCAACCGCATGAACAACCTGTCTTTTCTATTTTACCGGCAGCAAGTTCGTTGAAGTTGGGGTATTGGTTGGTACCGAGAAGTATTTCTTTACGACGGGCCATATCGGCATGACGTTTGGCTGCGGATTCGTTGACAGCTTTCTGCACCAGTCCTTCGGATACCGCTTTAAAGAAACCGCCATCGTTCTGTACCCCAAGGAACAATTCCCATGCCTGTTTTGCGAGAGACACGGTCAAGGTTTCCACGTAGTAAGAACCGCCGGCCGGGTCAACCACTTTGTCAAGATGACTCTCTTCCTTGAGAAGGAACTGCTGGTTGCGCGCGATACGTTCGGAGAATGTATCCGGAGTCTTATAGGGCGTATCAAACGGAACGACAGTTATGGAGTCGACCCCGGCCAGAGCCGCTGACATAGCTTCTGTCTGACTGCGGAGCAGATTGACATGAGCGTCATATATAGTCTGGTTGAAACGTGAGGTCTCTGCATGAACCATCATCTTGCATGCACAGTCGCATGCCGGATTGTATTGTTTTACAATCTGGGCCCAAAGCATACGCGCAGCACGGAATTTCGCAAGCTCCATAAAATAGTTTGACGAAACTCCCATATTGAATTTGATTGCGCAACCGGCTTCAACAGCATCGACTCCGGCATCAGTGAGCTGGCTCATCCATTCGGCGCCCCATGCGAGTGCATATCCGAGTTCCTGATAGATGTAGCAGCCGGCATTGGAAAGCATTACTGAATCAACGGAGATGACACGCAGTCCGTCAATATCCTTTGCCATTTCAATCATCGCCTTGGCATCGGCTACAGCATCGGGGAGTATCTCGCCCCCGTGACGCAGAGCCCTGCGCAACGGATTATAATCTATTGAACCACGGAAAGTTTTTTGTGCGCCTGCTTCATTGATAATATCAACCAGAATGCCACACAGTTCTTTCGCATGACCCGGACAGCATCCCAAATTTATCTCTACACTCGACAAATCCACGCCTGCGAGCAAAGCCTTCACATCGGCGGCATTGATTTGATTTTTCGAGAGTTTGAAATAAAGGGAATTCACGCCTTTTGTCAGTACGTCAAGGGCTTTTTCATTTGCCTCCTGTATGTTGTCGGCAATGATAGCCTGACGTGTAAGCCAATTGTTATTATCGCGCGTACCTCTCACGTATGGATATTGTCCGGGAAGAGTATCTGTAGTTTTCAAGTCGGCAATATCTTCCAGACGATACATCGGATTCACATTAAATCCTTCATTGGTACGCCAGACCAGTTTTTTTTCAAAGGGAACACCCTTAAGGTCGGCATCGACTTTTTCACGCCATTGCTCAGTCGTAACAGGGGGAAATTGGTCGAATAATTTTTCTTTTTTTTCTGCCATAATGGTATTATATAATATTCTTTATTTTAATCTGAAATTACAAGAATCAGGATTTGGTATTATATAAGATTAAATAAAAATATATCAATGACATATATTATATGTGCCACAAATTTAAAAATTATTCCCAATATTTTCAAATAATAACGTCTAAACTTTTTTAAACGACGACGCGCTGATATATCGGCTATTTTTTTACCTTTGCACTCCATGAAATATTATACCCGACGATTATGGAGATAAAAATAAGAAAGGGCCTTCCGAGCGATCTTCCTGCTATTTCAGATATTTACAATGCAATACACGATGAAATAGAGAACGGCCGATTTAACATGAAGTGGTATCGCGATATGTATCCCACTCCATCATGGGCAGAAGAGCACATATCCGAAGGCGACCTCTATGTTTTGGAAGATGGACAGAAGGGGATAGTCGCATCCGCCGTAATAAATCATACTGCGCTTCCGGAATATCATACCGGTAAATGGTACCAGCCGGAAAACTACGACAAAATTCTTGTGATACATACTCTCGTCGTCCACCCCGAGCATACCCGTTGCGGCTACGCCACAAAGCTCATCCATTTCTACGAACAAATGGCTGCCAACGAAGGCTGTAACCGTCTGCGTCTCGACACACAGGCAATCGACCTGCCGGCACGTAAGCTATACAAAAAACTCGGTTATACCGAGGTCGACCATCTTCCATGCCAATTCAAAGGCATTACCGACATTGACCTCGTACTCATAGAAAAAAGACTTGGTTAATACACAAGGACGGAAAGGATCTCGCAAATATGCTATCTATATGTCATAAAAGGAATTGCCGAATGGCATGAGCACAATACTTGAAAGCGGATACGAATATTGGCAGCCATCTACATACAGCCACATGGCAAAGGTCGAATGACACCCGAAAGGCTGTTGCCTTTGCCGCGAGCCAATAAAAAACAAGCCACCTTGACCCACAAGAGCAAAGTATAAAAGTGGTTTGACAACTTAAGCATATTAGAAAAAGCGAACAATTATTTTATCTTATCCCAATCTTTAAATGTCACTATCCACATACCGCATAGTATCAAAATTGCAAGAATTACAATACCTATACCTAATATAGTTCCTATTAAATCTGCCATATTTGTAATTTTTCTACAAAAATAAAATAATATAAAGATAAGTAAAAAATATTTAATAAAAAAATTCTGCCAAATTTATAAAATTTATAATATAGCTGTAGTTTACGATATAAAAAAGGAAGACTTCCGTTGGCGGAAATCTTCCTTTTAATTATTAACACAATAATGTAAGTCGATTATTTTTTCTTGAGAATGTAAGAACGGTGAGGAGCTGCAATACCTGTCAGACGACCTTTCTTTACTTTGAACTCTTTGCCGTAGACCTCGTCTTTATAATTGCCGTTGGGCAGTCCGGTCGGAACATCAATGAAATTTGCCACACCTGAGATATTGACAACGGCCGCACCTTTCTTGCCTCGGTTTACCACAAGGACTTCACCGTTTTCAGTCATCTGTACATCCTCTTTCTGGTCATTCATCTCCTGACGGAAATGGTTTACAGCGGCAACTTCGGGGTGGAAGAATTCATCATTGCCTCTTGCCCCAAGCACATTGTCGCCCCAATAGTTCTGACGGGTCGACCCCATAGGACGACTGAAGAACAAAGGTACGCCATTCTGGCGCGCAGTAAGGAATACCCAGCCTGTACGTATCTGGTCGTCGGTAAGTCCGGCACTTTCGTGAGCGTTGCAATAGGTATCATGGCTTTCAACCCAAGTGGTCAGGAATTCAGGAGCAGCCTGATGATACCAGTTTAAAAGATCCTTGTCCTTTGCTGTACCTTTTTCAAGTGCTTCTCTCAACACATGGCCATAGCTGGAGGCAGTCTGTCCCATATAGTCAGCATACTCGGCCTCAGGCACATTTTTATCCTGCAGGATTTCGCCATATACAAATAAGTCGTCGTATGGCACTGCAAGCTTCACGCCTTTGACAGCCTTGCGACCCGTAGCCACATCCCAGAAGTCGTTTTCCTTAACGCCTGATGCAGCATCAACCGGATCGGAATGCACACCGATATGTTTTGCTGTATCATAACGGAAACCGCCGACACCAAGGCTCAACAAGTCATTGACAAACTCCATATAGTATTTCTGAAAATCAGGATTCTCAGTATTGACATCAGGAAGACCACCCGTACCTTCAAGCGTGCATTGATACCGGTCATTGTAGTCGCGTATGGGGCTAAGTCCGGTCGAATGGTAAAGTTTATCCCTTCCGCCTACAGCCTCAATCATTTCATCATCGACACAATCCACATCAAAAGCCGTATGGTTGGGAAGCACATCGACAATCACACGTATATTATATTTGGCGGCAGAATCCATCATCTGCTTCATCTGGTCACGCGAGCCTACAATCTGATTGCCTATTTTCCAGTTGACCGGCTGATAGTAATAATACCAGTTGCCTTCGGCCACATTGTCATCGAATATTTTTTTCGAGCTCCCCTCCGGATTATAACAACCCTGCACCGGCGATGTCTGCACCATCGTAAATCCGGCCTCGGCTATTTTAGCCATGTTTTCAGCTATTGTAGGAAAGTTCCAGCTCCAGGCATGAAGTATAGCATCCGTGTTAGTGGCATCGGGATTATGAGTCATGCGGTCTTTGGCATCGACCGTTGACAGGCCGCCACATAAGCCAAGCGCCAAAGCGCCCAAAATAAAACGTTGTTTCATGATTTAAAGAAAAGTAATTATGATAAGTAACTGTTTAAAATTATTTTATATTAACCGTTCTCATTATTTCAATATTCTGCCGGAGTCTTTTTCGCCGCTTTCCGTCTCGTCATCAGTCATGTAGCTCGCTACACTCCTTCTTCCTCACCGGAAATCGCCTGAAAAATTCTCTCGCCATAATATTAAAATAATTTTGAACAGTTACTTAAATTGAATTCAAATTATACAACCATAATAAAAGCGCATCAATTGCTTTATGTTTTTTTACAAAAATAGTCATATTTACTCTAAAAATCAATTTTTATAATATCATTTTGCAACGGCAGCAAATTGCAGAGCTATGTTACAGACGCCGGTTTAGACATTAAAATCTAATTTTATTTTATTTTTTGCCAATAAAATTTGGTTTTTATTTTCAAAATGTATACTTTTGCATCAAAATCATAGCAATATGGCAAAACAAAAGATAACAAATATCCCTTTTACAAAGATGCATGGAATAGGGAATGATTATATCTACATAGATTGCCTTGAAAGCATGCCTGACGATCCGTCAGAACTTTCAATCGAAATGAGTCCGCGCCATACTTCGGTAGGCTCTGACGGCATAATTCTGATTTGCCCTTCCGGTATCGCCGATTTCAAAATGCGCATATTCAATGCCGACGGCTCGGAAGCGAAAATGTGTGGCAATGGCAGCCGATGTGTAGGCAAATATGTCTACGACCATAAATTGACGAATAAGACTGTATTAACGCTCGAAACTCTTTCGGGCGTTAAATATTTATATCTGCACGTGGACGATGCGACAGGCAAGGTAGACGAAGTAACGGTCGATATGGGACCGGCGTCTTTCGATTGCAAAGCTATCGGTGTTGACTACGGACTTGCGGAGATGATTGATGCTCCGGTATCAACAGCTCTCGGCGTAAAAAAGATAACCGGCGTATCTATGGGCAATCCGCACGGCGTAATATTTATGGACAGTCTTGATGGCTTAGACATTGATACAATCGGGCCGGAACTTGAGCTTAATCCGATGTGGCACGACAGAGCCAATATAGAATTTGCTGAAGTCATAGACAGGCATACCATCAGAATGCGCGTATGGGAACGCGGCAGCGGAGAGACTCAGGCATGTGGAACCGGAGCATGCGCGACAGCCGTCGCGGCTATACGCACCGGGCGTGCAGATTCTCCGGTAACAGTAAAACTGTCAGGGGGCGACCTGACTGTTTCCGTTGACTCAATGACAGGACATGTGATGATGCGCGGAAGCGCGAGAGAAGTATTTACGGGTATTTATTGCCCTTGCTAAGAAATTTACTTAAATTTGCAGTTCAAAAACAGACTGACGGTGTCAGCATAATAAGGGAAAAAGATGTTTAAGATTAACGACAACTTTTTAGCGCTCAATCAGAGTTATCTGTTCTCACAGGTTGCCCGAAAGATTAATGCGTATAAAGCCGGCCACCCGGGAGTTGAAATAATACGCATGGGCATCGGTGATGTCACGCGGCCGCTTGCTCCGGCTGTAATTGAAGCGCTCCACAAAGCTGTTGAAGAGCAGGCCTCGTCTGATACATTCTGCGGTTATGGGCCGGAACAGGGATATTCATTCCTGTCAGAAGCGATAGCATGCAATGATTATAAAGCACGGGGCATAGACATATCTTCCGACGAAATATTTGTATCCGACGGAGCAAAAAGCGATACCGGCAATATAGGTGACATTCTTTCTCTCGCCAACCGTGTGGCGCTTACCGACCCCGTCTATCCCGTTTATCTCGACACCAATATAATGTCGGGAAGAATATCGTGCAATGACGTGGAGTTGTTGCCGTGCACTGCCGAAAACAATTTCGTACCGTCGCTGCCCGACACCAATCCGGATATGATATACCTTTGCTACCCGAACAATCCTACCGGTACGACTTTGACCCGCACGCAGTTGAAAGAATGGGTCGACTATGCCCGCAGCCACGGCTCGCTCATACTTTTTGATTCGGCATACGAAGCGTTTATCACTGATGACGACGTACCGCATAGCATTTACGAGATTGAAGGAGCAAAAGAGGTGGCCATAGAGTTCCGCAGCTTCTCCAAGACTGCCGGATTCACCGGTCTGCGATGTGCCTATACCGTCATTCCCAAGGAGCTGAAAGGGGAGGACTCTGAGGGCAACCTCGTCAGTCTCAACGAGCTGTGGCAACGCCGCCAATCGACTAAATTCAACGGAGCTTCATATCTTTCCCAACGGGCAGCGGAAGCGGTCTATTCCCCCGAAGGGAAAATACAGATAAAAGCCACCATAGACTATTATCACAGAAATGCCAAAGTATTAAAAGATGGTCTGGAAAGAGCCGGCCTCAAGGTATATGGCGGAATAAACGCCCCTTATATCTGGGTAAAGACACCGGACGGCATCGACTCCTGGACATTTTTTGACATATTACTCGACAAGTGCAACATCGCATGCACGCCCGGGGTAGGATTCGGAGCAGCCGGAGAAGGATATGTACGACTGACAGCTTTCGGCTCATACGATGATTGTGTCCGGGCCGTCAAACGTTTATCACTATTATAATTACGACAATCTACAAAACAGATATTTACCAACTCAATATACATTCCCAACATTATGTCAGATTTGAGATTTAAAGTTGTCGAAGAAGCATTCGACCGAAAAGCAATCCCTGTGGAAATTCCGAATGAAAGACCGGAACTTTACTACGGAAAGTATGTATTCAACCGTCAGAAGATGTTTGAGTACCTGCCAAAAAAGACTTACGATGCTCTCGTAAACGCAATTGACAACAAAGAACCGTTGTCGCGCGAAATAGCCGATTCCGTAGCTCAGGGCATGAAACGATGGGCTATCGATAATGGAGCGCGCCACTACACCCATTGGTTTCATCCGCTGACCGACGGTACAGCCGAGAAGCACGACTCATTCATCGACCACGATGGAAAAGGTGGAGTAGTGGAAGAATTTACAGGCAAACTCCTTGTACAGCAGGAACCTGACGCCTCAAGCTTTCCTAACGGCGGTATCCGCAATACTTTCGAGGCAAGAGGATATTCCGCATGGGACATATCTTCCCCGGCGTTCATTCTTGACAAAACGCTCTGTATACCTACTATATTCATATCATATACAGGCGAATCGCTCGACTACAAGACTCCGCTTCTTAAAGCGCTCAACGCCGTAGACAAAGCGGCTACAGCGGTAGCACAGTATTTCGATCCGGAGGTAAAACATGTCAATTCGTATCTCGGTTGGGAACAGGAATACTTCCTCGTCGACGAAGCTCTCTACAGCGCCCGTCCCGACCTGGTAATGACCGGCCGCACACTTATGGGACATGAAAGCGCCAAGAACCAGCAGCTCGAAGACCATTATTTCGGCGCCATACCCTCCCGCGTTGAAGCTTTCATGCTCGATCTTGAGATAGAATGCCACAGGCTCGGCATTCCGGCCAAAACCCGCCACAACGAAGTTGCGCCCAATCAGTTTGAGCTTGCACCGATTTTCGAGGAAACCAACCTCGCCAATGACCACAACCTCCTATTGATGTCGCTGATTTCGGAAGTAGCTCGCCGTCATAATTTCCGCGTGCTTCTCCACGAAAAACCGTTTGCCGGCATCAACGGTTCGGGCAAACACAACAACTGGAGCCTCGGCACAGATACCGGCGTGCTCCTGTTCAGTCCCGGCAAAACCCCGAAAGCCAACCTGCAGTTCATCACATTTGTAGTAAATGCTATGGCTGCCGTATACCGTCACAATGGCTTGCTTAAAGCGTCTATCTCATCGGCCACAAACGCTCACCGTCTCGGTGCCAACGAAGCGCCGCCTGCCATCATTTCAATCTTTACCGGGACACAGTTGTCTGAGATTCTCGATAAAATCGAAAAGAGCACGACTACCGACATGCTCGAAATCGCATCAAAATCAGGTCTGTCACTGGGCGTATCCCAGATACCTGAAATTATGCTTGACAATACCGACCGCAACCGTACATCACCGTTCGCTTTCACAGGCAACCGTTTTGAATTCCGTGCGGTAGGTTCATCGGCCAACTGTGCTTCGGCCATGATTGCTCTTAACGCCGCCGTGGCCGACCAGCTCAATAAATTCAAGACTAAAGTTGACGCACGTGTACAGAATGGCGATGACCTTACACACGCACTGCTTGAAGAAATACGGGCTCTCATCATCGAATCGAAGCCAATCCATTTTGACGGCAACGGGTACTCGGATGAATGGAAAGCAGAAGCTGCCCGCCGCGGACTTGATTGCGAGACTTCAGTTCCCAAAATCTTTGATGCATATCTCTCGGAAGAATCGGTGAAGATGTTTGACCGTACAGGTGTGTTCACCAAAGTCGAACTGGAGGCACGCAACGAAGTCAAATGGGAAATGTACACCAAAAAGATACAGATTGAAGCACGCGTATTGGGCGACCTCGCAATCAATCATATCATCCCGGTTGCGACAAGATACCAGTCTATTCTCGTTGACAACCTTGTCAAGATAAAAACACTGTTCAACGACGAGAAATATTCGGAAATAGTTAAACAGGACCTCACTACAATCGAGAAAATGGCACGCCACATGTCGATTATAAAGGACGAAGTCGAAGCAATGGTAAATGCTCGTAAAGCCGCCAACAAACTGACCGACGAGCGCGAAAAAGCCATTGCATATCACGACAATGTAGTCCCGCGCATGGAGACAATCAGATACCACATCGACAAACTCGAGCTGATGGTAGACAATGAGATGTGGCCATTACCCAAATACAGGGAACTGCTTTTCATCAGATAATATGATTTTACCAAAGAGGGGCGCATACACATGTGCTCCTCTTTATTTCTGTTAAACTCTCAATCTAACAATATATATAAGGATTGTCTAAAATTCATACTACTTTGCTTTTGAGGGTCTTGCCAGTGTCTTTTTGCTCGCTCTTCAGTCACGTAGCTACGGCTACGCTCGCTCTTTGCAAGCAAAGCGACTTCGTCGATGACATCGCAAGCAAAAATCCATCTAACAATCTCTCTCAAAATCAGCGTCATATAATCTCTAAGAGAGCGACATAAATGGAGCAACTAAAACATGAATGCGGAGTGGCAATGATACGTCTCCGTAAGCCACTTCGGTTTTACAAAGAAAAATACGGCACTTATTCTTACGCGTTAAATCTGCTCTATCTGATGATGGAAAAGCAGCATAACCGCGGTCAGGAAGCTGCCGGGGTAGGGGTAGTCAAAATAGATACAGCGCCAGGCAATGAATATATCTTCCGAGAAAGAGCGCTCGGTACCAATGCCATAACAGAAATATTCGCCACAATCGGCAACCAGCTCGAGCAATGTCACATTGCAGAAATGGCCGAAGATGATATAGCACAGGATGCACCGTTCATAGGGAATGTCTATATGGGGCATTTGCGCTACAGCACAACAGGCAAAAGCGGCATCTCATTCGTTCACCCATTCTTGCGCAGAAACAATTGGCGGTCACGCAACCTGCTCTTATGCGGCAATTTCAATCTTACAAATGTCGATTTGCTTTTTGCTAAAATAGTAGGGCAGGGGCAGCACCCGCGCATTTATTCCGACACATTCCTGTTGCTTGAACAACTCGGGTGCGCGCTCGATCACGAATGCCATAGGATATACCGCACGCTGCGCGACAACACACCTTCAGAAAAGATTGAGGCGGAGATTGAACGGCTACTGGACCCTGCTAATATACTGAAACCGACTGCGCCCGACTGGGACGGCGGATTTGTTATTTGCGGAGCGACCGGCTCCGGCGATATGTTCGCCTTACGCGACGCCCACGGCATACGTCCGGCATTCTATTATGCCGATGACGAGATCATCGTAGTGGCCTCTGAGCGCCCCGTCATACAGACAGTGCTCAACGTGCGGTACTCCGATGTAAAGTCGCTGGCACCTGGCAACGCACTGATAGTAGGGCAGAGCGGCGAATTTGAAGTCAAAGAGATACTGCCGGCCGCCGAATACAAACATTGTTCGTTCGAGCGTATTTATTTCTCTCGCGGATCTGATCGCGATATCTATACTGAGCGAAAACAGCTTGGCCGGAACCTTGTGCCGAAACTTATGAAAGCGATTAATCATGATTTGGCAAATACTGTATTCTCCTTTATTCCGAACACGGCAGAAGTAGCGTTTCTTGGGCTCGTAGAAGGTCTTACCGGGCAGCTTGATGCTAAAAAATGTGCCCGAATCACCGAATTACAAAAAAACAACGAACTTACGCCTCAACTTCTGACGGAGATAATGGCGGAAAAGCTAAGGATTGAAAAGGTGGCGATAAAGGACATAAAACTCCGTACGTTCATTGCTGAAGGCTCTGCACGCAATGACCTCGCAGCACATGTATATGATGTCACATACGGATGCATAAAAAATGACAAGGATACCTTAGTAGTAATTGACGACAGTATAGTAAGAGGGACTACACTGCGTCAATCAATAATCAAGATGCTCGACCGTCTGCATCCTCGCCGGATAATTGTTTTATCATCGTCTCCGCAGGTACGGTATCCCGACTACTATGGCATTGATATGTCAAGAATGAACGAATTTATCACATTCCGCGCAGCCATTGCACTTCTAAAGGAGCACAACAAAGAACATATTATAAAAGATGTATATGATAAATGCGTCGCTGAACTGCTTAAACCCGTCGCTGAACAGGCCAACTGCGTGAAAGCAATATACGAACAGTTTTCCACCGATGAGATTTCAAAGAAAATTGCAGAAATACTCACTCCAGCAGATACTCACGCATTAGTGGAAATCATTTATCCGGAAATTGAAACGACGCGAAATACTTTGAAATCTGCGCCCGGTGACTGGTATTTCTCGGGAGAATATCCGACTCCCGGAGGCAATAGACTCGTAAACAGAGCCTTCATAAACTACTATGAAGGTAATTACAATCTCCGTTAGGCCAAATCATCCGATTAATTAGAATCATTCAGAAACACGCTGAGAATCCGATTTTAATTCTCGGCGTGTTTTTCATATTACAATATTCCAGTTACAATATTCCAGTCAAGTATTCCATATAAAAGGGGGAGCCGGAAATACACAATTTTACATAATACAGATTATGGGAAAAATCTTTAAATCAATTCTTATTACTACCATTAAAGTAATGAAATTTTACAACTCAGTTAAAAAAACATTTAAATCGTTATTTACAAATGAAAAATCAAATTAACAACATGCCTGTTTTCATTCCGAACATTCCATCGGTTGACACGGTGTATCCCGTTGTTGTCGTTGATTCGGATGGTGCGGAATCTTTGTCACATCGTGTAATACCCGATGATGAAATTAGTACCCTAATGTGTGATGATGTTTCTCTTCGCTCTCTATTGAATGCTGGAGTTGACCCGTCACGCTTGGGTAATATCAAAACCTCTTCATATTCTCGTATCGATGAAATCGAAAACGTTCGTAAGGGCTTATCTGATATTGAATATCCCGAAATTGAAAATACAAATGAAACTGAAAATTAAATTCGTTAAAAAATGAAGTACCCCGGCACTGTAAAAATCGGTCAAGCCGCTACCGATTATTCAAAATTCAATCTTGACAGCGACACACTTACTACAACTGACATAGGTGAAATCAACCTCATTCACAATCTTGAATGTATCGTAGGTGATAAAATTAAGGTAGATTATCGTCTCTTTGGTCGATGTGCTCCTCTGGTATTCCCCACTTATGGTACGATACGTCAACGCGTTTTAAGCGTTTTCGTCCCTTATTACCTTATTGCTGATGACGCTGATTCATATCTTAGTGGATTAAATTACTTTGGTGGTCAAAAAGCAATGCCTCGTTATTTCCGTCAGTCTCAGCTTGACCAATTGTTCTATGACAAAAGCTATAACGGCACTCCCAGCGGCGAGTCTAAATACATGGTGCAGTTGAGTCAGAAAGAAGTTGCTGAAATATTGAAATTGACTGAATTACCTCGTTACGTCTATACTGTTATTAAATCAGATAGTAGTAAGATGTATTTCAAGTTTAACCGCTCTGGTAAGACTCTTTATAAGATTTTCCGTAGCCTTGGTTATGATATTAACCGTGTTGTTAACTTTTCGCCTACACGTCCCGAGGGCAATGTTGCTATTAATTCTCAGGATAGACTTAATGCTTATCCTATTCTCTGTTACATGAAAGCATACGCTGATTTGATTCTTCCGAGTGCTTTTTATCAGACATCATCTCTCCTTGCCTACCTCCATAAATGTAAACTTGGTGATTCTTATGCCTGTTCTTCGATTGGTCTTATCAATATGGATAATTTTGCCCCTGCTCTCCATCAGTGCTTGAAAGTCTATTACGATAGTGACTACTTTACATCTGCTTGGCAGAAACCTAACTCTCCCCTTTCTACACTTATGCCTACTTCTGTTACTTCTGTTTCCGATACAGATAATAATGTCGTGTTGAAATCTGACACTACATCTAATAATCTTACTCTCGGTTCACAACTTTCTCAGACCCAATTGAAGTTCCTCCGCTCCTTTGATAACTTCGTCCGTCGAAATAACCTCGTCGGTTTCCGTGAGTTCAATGCTGTTTATTCTCGTTTCGGTATTAAACCTTCCGAGATGAAATCAAATTATTGCCAGATAATTGACATCTCTAATTCACCTCTAAATGTCGGTGATGTTACTGCAACCGCTCAGACTGATGATACTCTCCTCGGTTCTTATGCGGGTAAAGCATTCCAGGAAAAAGAAAATCATGTCGAGTTTGAGGCAAATGACTTCGGTATGTTCCTTCAAATAGCTTGGATTACTGTTACTCCTATTTACTATCAAGGATTGCGTAAACAAGTTCTTCGAGTTGATCCGCTTGATTTCTATCAGCCCGAATTTGATGGCGTCGGTCCTGCTCCTATCAGTAAACGTGAAATAAATTCTCAGGTAAAAAATGAAGTCTACGGTTTTACTGAGCGATTCAATGATTATCGCTTTTCACAAAGCAATATTCTTGGTGACTTTGACCTTGATGAACTTATGCTCCCCTGGCACACTGGCCGTGTCTTCAGTTCTTCATTTATCCCAGCTGCTCAATCTGACAATATGATTACCTATACTATCGATGGTTCCGGCAATACACAATATAGTCGTTTGTTTGCTACTGAAAACGTTGCAGGCGGTAATGTCTATGACCATTTCTTCCAAACATGGCATTTCAATGTATCAGCACTTCGAAAGATGAAAAACTTCAATGAAGCTCTCGACCTCGGTGTCGGTAATATCCAACTTGACCGCAACGGAAGTGTTTAAAAGTGTTAATAAAAATCGGGTAAATGGTCTCGATGAGTTCCGGTTCTGCCGCTCATCGACTCCATTTGCTTTTATTTTTCTTTACAAAAATTAACAATTATGGGTGTTGTTGAATATGCTAAAAACTTAGCTGCCTCCATACCTCAAAATAATGGTTTTACTATGAGTCCCGCATTATTGGGTGCTGCTGGTTCAGTCATTAATGGTGCTCTCGGTTTCTTCGGTCAGCAAAGCGCCAATAAGACTAACCTAAAGATAGCACGTGAAACTAATGCCGCTAATCGAGCCAATCAAGAATATCAGAATGAATGGAATCTCGATATGTGGAATAAACAAAATGAATATAATTCCCCTGCCGCCCAGCGTCAGCGCCTCGAGGCCGCAGGCCTTAACCCTATTTTTAATGGTCTTGATGGAGTTTCCGAGGCCGGACAACTACAGTCTGCCGATTATGTCGCTACTCCAGGAGCTCCTATGTTGAATAGTGGTGAGTTCCTTGGCAATGGCATTGGCAATGCCATGAAAACTATGGCTGAAATTAACTTGCTTGAAAAGCAAGCAAATAAAGTCGATGCAGATACCCAAGGTCAGGAAATTCTTAATGAGATTCAAAAAGCTACGCAAAATGATGTTGTTCAAGGAGCTCATTATCAAATGCTTGTCACAAAAGGTACTGTTAATCTCACTGAAAATCAATCTAAATTGGTTAATAAACAGATGGATTATTATGGTAAACAAATTGATTTGTTTGAAAAGTCTATAAAGAAAATTCAAAATGATATGAAATTGGATACCTTTAGAGCAGGTTTGGACGCTATTTGTCAATTTTGGCACCTTAATAATGAGCAAACTAAAATTTTTAATGATTTCTTCATTGATTTGTATAATTGTGACCTTTCTAAGCAGCGTTTGGCTCTCGATACACGAGTTGGTAATGCTCACATTACATTGATGGGTGCCCAAGCTCGTGTTGCCAATGAGACTGCGGATTCTCTTAACTTTCAAAATAGAATTAATCAGAAGCGTGCTGATAGTGGTATAATTTCACATATCCTTACCAAAGAAAAGCGTCAACTTATTTGGGATTTGGAATTCTTAGACGATAAGAATATCAATTCTTTGCAAAATATGGATGCAGTCCTCAAGAGTATTCACTTAAGTAATGAAAAAACTCAACAGGAAATTGATTGGGCTCCTGTTATGAATTGTTTGCAAATTTATGGTACTCTTATGGGTTCTTTTTCTGGTATTGGTTCTCCTTCATCTCCATCTTCTGGTTATACTGCAACACCTTGGTAATTTATTATGGACATACAACTCTCAAAAAATTTTAAACTTTCCGAGTTTCTTTACTCGGACACCGTCGAGTCTCGTAAGAGTTTCGACCCTAATTTGTTTACCCAACAGAATTGTATAGATGCTTACACGTTTAATAATATTCATTTATTGACTGTTCGAGTTCTCCAGCCACTGCGAGACGGTATCGGATACCCTATTGCAATTAACTCCGGCTATAGATGCAACAAATTGAATCTTCTTGTCAAAGGTTCTGATACCTCCCAGCACAAGACAGGACAGGCCGCAGATATAACTTGCTTTGACAATAAGTTTGCATTGGATTATATACAAAAGTCCGGACTTGATTTCGACCAGCTGATAGTATATGGCAGTACAGTTCAACCACGCTTTCTGCATATATCATATGACTTTTCACGAAATCGTAAACAGATACTGTATAAACCGTAATACTAACGTGTGCGCGCGCGTCTACGTGTGTGCGCACGTCTCTTCTTCCACCCACGCAAGAGCACTACCCGCCGGATGGTGCAGGCAAGCCACCGGTCCCTGCTGCTGACACGCAGTGGCAGTAGTAGGATTGGCTCTGCCTGCTCTCTCATCTCCCGATGGGGGAGCGCGATAGCGCGGGGGGCGCGCAAGCCCCCCGTTAAATAGCAAAATGCACATGATCCATTGTCAAATTTCCATCATAAGTCGAACTATCGTTGTGAGACTACTTTCTCTTGAACTCTTAATTACATTTGCGACAATGTTGCAACCCGTAGGGTAAAAATTGAAATCGATAATAAAACGATAATTTTTAATGTTATGAATGAATGTCCCCAATATGAAATAGATAGAATAGTCAAAAGTAGAAAAAGATTTTCCAACTACTATATGAATATTCCCAATAAAAGTCATTATATCTGCAATGACAGCAAAACACATTTTCGGATTATCAATCCCTCTCATTTTGTAGCTCAGCAATCACGCCAGATGAGTTATTATGTACGCCTTTATTATCATTATCTCCATGTAAAACAACTTGGAGGTTTATGTTACTTCTATACCCTTACATACAATAACGCAGCACTACCCCATTTCTTTGGAGTTCCTTGTTTCAATCACGACCATATTCAGAAGTTTTTCCGCTCGAGTGGATTTGACAAAAAACTTTACCGTGATTATGGATTCAAATTGCAGTATTTTGTCAGTTGTGAACTCGGTGATGGCAAAGGCTCCCGAGGCATCGACGGCAACCCCCATTATCATGTTATCTTCTTTCTTATTCCGGATGGTGAACAGAAAAAAGGATTCAGTTCCGTAATATTTGAGGATTTGGTTCGCACTTATTGGTGTGGCAGTAATTACCGTATTACGCGTCCCGAAAATTATAGGTATGGTATAGCAATGCCCGGCGATAATTACGGCTTGGTCTCTTCTCCCGCTGCATTGTCTTATGCTTCAAAGTATGTACTTAAGGATACCGTTTATAAAAAGTTGGTTGATAAATTATACAATTTAGCATTTTTTCATACTGTTCATCGTCTTATGGCTATGAAAAAAGCACGTGATATATATTATAACAAACTAAAGTTTGGTTGCATGGATAACCCCTTGGAGCATTCGTTGGTTCGAAATTATATCAATAAATTGTCAAGACGTCTCTATGGCCGTGATATTATGCTCCGTTGTGTTCCCCGTGTCCGTTGTTCTCAAGGAGTCGGTCTCTATGCCCTTAATAAAGTCTCTTCTGATGGCGTTCATATAGTTCTCCCCGACCCTAAAAAAGGAGTTAAAAACGTCACTATCCCACTGTACCTTTATCGCAAACTTTATTATGATGTAGTTAAAGATGCTGTTGGGAATAACAAATATGTACTCAATGACAAAGGCATTGAACTGCGTGTTCAGCGTCTTCGTAAAGATATCGAAATAAAAGCTTATGAGGTATCTTCGCTTGTCGATTACTATAAGTTCGACAAGAATATATATACTCTTGAAAATATACGTATGTATGCTCTATATGATATGGTTTACCGCAATCGGATTTGTACCAATACAGGGACTCCCCTTAGTCCAGAAGAAGATTTCTCAATGTTTCTTTATTCCGAGTATTTCCGTACTAACTATACTGATGACGTTGATAGTGCTCTCCGCTTGAATAATCTTTTGTCAGATTATTGTACTTATGATTACCATTGTGTTTTCTCGGATAAGTTAAATTTGTTTAAAAATTTGGATGCGATGTTAGATGAACATTATCTTTGCCAAAGTTCAGATTCAGAACAGCGTTACATTGATAACCGTCGAGTAAAACAACATATTAGTAAGGAAAAGTTTAATAAGTATTTATCATGTCTTTAAATGATGTTCTTAAAATATTTTTGATTGTAATACTAATATTGGTATTGTTCTTTGTCTTTGCTCTACTTGTGAATTATTAATCAAGTTTATAGTTATGGAATTTGCTTTGTTTTTTGCCCTTTTTATTAAACTCGTTTTTCTGTTTCTATTTGCATGGCTTATCATTGCTATTATTAAATGGCTCAATTCACATTCTAAATAACACAATTTACGTTCTAAACTACTGTCTACATAATACATAATACAGATTATGGGAAATTCCATCAAATTTAAATTTCTCATAATCTTATTCTTTATATGGATATTTGCTTTATTGATATTTACTTTATTTTGTACTTAGTTTTCTCTTATGGCCGGAACTTCAATAAGAAATCAAAGAAACTTACATTTCCTACAATTCAATATTTGACTCCAGTGATTACTTTGCGACAAAATAGGCAATTGTAGACAGTTTAAAATAGATTCAGGTAAAAACATATAGTGCGTACCCAAAGGGACGGACTTTATGACCCGAATAAAAAATCGAAGCTACACAACGCATTCCAGACCAATCATGCACGCGCTGAGGGGTAAAATCGCAAGCAGCAAAGCCAAATGTGATTATTGGGAAAAGAATTGCAATTTTTTAGGGATATAAAGATTAATTTATCATTTCTTATACAAATTTTTGTAAAAAGCAAATTTAAAACGCCATTACGATAGTTAATTAATATTAAAAATATCTCCAAATTAGATAAAATACTCATTTTTAATTGTTTAATATATACAGCAGAACATTGAACGAGATGATTTACACACAAAAACTATAAATTAAATTTAATAAATTTATATTTACAATTGCGCATAAAAAGCGAATTACATTTACAAATTTATTGTTTGGATTTAAATTTACACTTGTAATTAGCGCGTAATTTACACTTCAAACCCTCTAAAATTAAAATTGAATCTTCAAGGATTTCGATTAGGGAACTAATTACATTCAAAAACTTAGTCTGCATTTATCACATTTAATAGTAGCACAAATACCTTGTTTTCATGGCATTTATAGTTGTTTTCTAAATTATAACTTTAAATTATACCGGCAATCCGAATAATTCCGTATTCCATAGTGTATTTTATCATAGTAATTAGTTAAAAATCATTATATTTGCAATATTTATATTAAACTAAACATTTAATATATTTTCTTCTTATTTCTTATTTGCAATTTATATCTGAATATATAGTATACATTCAGAAACTAACAACACCAAATTATTTACAGATTTAAGTTTGCATATCTCAATTTTAATGATTACATTTGCAACAGCAAAAATTAAAAATTACAAACAGTATGGATATTGTTTCCCGCTTAAAAACATACATGGATTATCGCCGGATTGCGATTTCGCAATTCGCAGATACATGTAATATCCCCCGCCCTACTATTTCTCAGATTTTGAATGGACGGAATAAAAAAGTATCAGATGAGCTCATCGGGAAAATTCATACTGCATTTCCCGACTTATCCGTCGTATGGTTGATGTTTGGCGAGGGGGATATGCTGACAAATCCAAATATTAAAACCTCAGAGCCTCAAATCGAGAAAAAATTGACATTTGATGACAGCCAACTGTCTGAACATGAGATTTTTTCATCTGAGCAGGAGCTATTTCCCGAAATCACAAATATTTATTCAAAAAAAAATGAGACAGAAAACATAGCTCAGGATTTCAAGGCAACTCAGGAAAATACAGCATCCGGACGCCCGACATCGGCAGATATTGCAGAAGCTCTTACAGGGAAAATAGAAACGTCAAAAAAAATCACAAGTATAGTAGTATTTTATGCCGACAATACCTTCCAGACTTTTACTCCATCCTGACGACTATATTGATATAATAATTAGGGCTATTCAGAAAATAGCCAACCAATTGTTTGGCAATTTCATAGATG
>OHDA01000426.1_pt1 | contig 21820 bp, 18 predicted proteins | sample 1566881 | NCBI WGS metagenome assembly OHDA01 (sample SAMEA3879585, study PRJEB24766) | human gut metagenome | biome: human-associated habitat; feature: feces | place: USA | collected 1985/1987
TTGTGAAATCACAATTTATTCTTGTAGCCTGCCGCTGATACCGTCTGGATTGTGCATTCCCTTTCTTTTTGTTCCCTTTAATTAGCCATGAACTGCTTAATGCCCTGGCTTTTTGCCGCAGGGTTGTCCGACCCGTAACCTTCCAGAAGGTTGATGACGCCCCATACCGCCAGACCAGCGCCAAGAGCCATGACCAGAATTTTAAGAATGTCGATTGCCTGATTGAAAAATTCCATATACGTTCCTCCATTTTGTTTGTTTGATGGTTTTGGGTACAAAAAAAGCCGCCCACATCGGCGGCGCTTCGGGTCATCATGGCCCGAAGTTACACAAACTCGTCGCTGTCCAGATCATCGAAATTCAACAGGTCAGCTTCTTCGTCCGTGTCGGAGCCGTCCACTTCGTACACCGTGTATTCGTCCTCCGGCTTTAGTCTCAATGGCCGGTGGCGGAACAGGCTTTCCAAGCGGAAGGCGTTTTTCTTTTTATCAAATTCGGCTGTGTACTTGTAATTCGGGTGCTTTTTCAAGTCATACTTCGGGGACAGGAAAGGCGGGAGCCCCCTAAGCTGCAAGATACATTTATCTCCGGGCATGGTGGTGATCTCGCTGGTGGTCATCAGCTCCCGGCCAAGCCGCTGCATATTCTGGCTGTAACTTTCAGACTGTCCACGGCTGCGGCCCTCGGTCTGCATAGAGATGGTGGCCTTGCCCAGCCAGTTTTCCGAAATATCCTTTAGGGTGGAAGCCTCCCGGCCTCCGAGGAACACGATACTGTCCATGTTTCCCATGATGGTTTCGGAATGGTCTTTGTACAATGCCTTGCACTGGCTCATTGCCTGATAAAAAAGCGTCAGGCTGATCTCACGGGAGCGGATGACGGCCACGATCTTTTCCAGCCCCGGCACCTGTCCGGTATTGGCTGCCTCGTCCCACAGCACCCGCACATGGTAGGGCAGACGCCCGCCATAGGTGTTGTCAGCCCGTTCACACAGAAGGTTGAACATCTGCGAAAAAGCGAGGGCAACCAAAAAGTTGTAGGTGGTGTCCGTGTCGCTGATAAGAAAGAACAGCGCTGATTTTTCATCCCCCAGCTTATCCAGCTCCAGTTCGTCATAAGACATGATCTCCCGAAGCTGGGGAATATCAAAGGGAGCCAGTCTTGCACCGCAGGAAATCAAGATGCTTTTGGCTGTCTTGCCGCTGGCGAGCTTGTATTTCTTATACTGCCTCACGGCGAAGTGCTGGGGGCTGCGGCGTTCCAGCCCGTCAAACATATAGTCCACCGCATTTTTGAAGGTTTCGTCATCCTCCCGGACTTCCATGCTGTTTATCATTTCCACCAGCGTATTCATGTTGCGTTCTTCCTCCGGCCCCTCAAAGACGATGTAGGCCACAAGGGCGCAGTACAAGAGGGTTTCTGCTTTTGTCCAGAACTCGTCGCCCTCCTTACCGTCGCCTTTGGTGTTGGCGATCAGGGCGGTAACAAATTTCAAAACATCGCTTTCTGTCTTGATATAGGCCAGCGGATTGTAGTGCATGGATTTTGAAAAGTCGATACTGTTGAACACCCGCACCCTGTATTTCTCCCGTTGCAGAAACCGCCCGCACTGGTCGAGGGTGCCGCCCTTCGGGTCTACCACCACATACGAGGAATGGGCTTGAAGGAGCTGCGGGGTCAGCCAGAACCTTGTCTTTCCCGAGCCGGACGAGCCGATGACACAGGCGTTTAGGTTCCGGGCATTGGCGGGTATCTTCGGACGGGTGTTCATGGTAAGGAACTCCGTCCCGGTCAGAATGACATTGTTCTGAAATTTAGGGTCAACAAACGGCTTTATATCCTCCTTTGTTCCAAAGCGGGCGGTGCCGTATTCCGCATCCCGCCGGAATTTTTTCGCCTGCCTGATCTTTGACTGTATCAGCAGATACACCCCAGCCGCACCGGCAAGGCCCACCAGCAGGTCAATACCGCCCAGCCCCGGCCAGTAGGTTTCAAAGGCTTTGGGGAAGGTATCGAGCATCCCCATGAGCTTTGTCCCGAAGTCTGTGCCGGGGGCGATCCGGTAGGCCGTCCCGATTTTGGAGAAGAACCAGAACACAAAGAGGTACGGCAGGTTTGGGAGCACATATTTTCTGATCTTGTCACTCAACGTCCGTCCTTCACCGCCTCTCTGGTCCGCTGCTTTTCCTTTGCCTGTGTCCTGATCTGCTCCGTGAATTTCCGAAGCTGGCCGAGGATGGAAGCCTTGTCCTGCTCTTTGTTCAGCACCTTTGCGCTGTACTTCTGGAAGGCCGCCGTGATAGCGTCCGCCTGATTGGCTTTGAAAAACAGCAGGTAATGGCCGGGGCTCACTTTATGGAAAGCGTAGTCCACATGGAACTCCTTCGCAATCCGGTCAAAATCCTTTGGGGCTCCCACATAGGGCATGGCGCTTTTGCCGCCATAGTGGTTCATCAGCTTTTTCACGCTCTGGCGTCCCTGCGGGGTCAGCGCCTTCCGGTGGTGCTTTTGCAGCGCCCGCGCTACCTTCCCAAGAGCGGCAGCCAGCACTTTTCCCGTGAGCTTCGTTGTCCTGATCGAAAGGGCAACCGTTTTTTGGTTTACTTCTTCCTGCATAAAACCTCCTTTCCGTCGGGGTTCCCGCTATCCGGGAGGCCCCCGTACAATCTCGGGGAACAGAAAGCCTCGGGCCAATGTGGCCCGAGGCTTACCGCTCGGCATCCCTGCCGGACGGAGCTTTCTTTTCCGGCTCCGTCTGGACTTTTTCGCCCTGTTCCCGCATGGTCTGCAAGATAGAGGGCTTCTTTTGAAGCTGGGAGGGCTTTTCGCCGGACAGCGGCTTGATACATTCCAGACGGTCAGCCGCCCGGATGGCGTTGTCCGTGAGCTGCCTCTGCCATGCGCCTACGCTGGGAGCCCAGCGAAAGCCGCTGCTTTTCAGCTCGGCCCGGGTGTCCGCGTCAGGCTTTCCATCAAAGAATACCTGCAAGCGGTTGTCCTCCCGGTTCATCTCCACACGGCCCCCGTCGAACTCCCAGCCGGAAAACTCCCGCTGTGCCTGTTTGGAAAGCTGTTCGATACGGGCCTTTACCCGGCGGATCTCCGCATTGTTGTTGGTAAGCTGGTAGCTTTCAAAGGGCCTCGGGTCGCTCCGCCAGCTTGACGCCATGCTTGCTTTCAGCTTTTCGATCTGGTCCGGCGACAGCAGCGCACAGCCATCCAGCTTGCCATGCTTGCGGTAATAGGCGTTGACCTCCTTCATAATGAGCTGGGAGCGTTCCAGCCCGTCCAGCTTCTTCTGGAGCTTTTCAATCGCTGCCGGGTCATCGGCGCTGATCCCGCCCATGCCGGTACTGCGTATCTTATCCAGCAGCCCTTGAATATACCGCCATTCCTCCATGTTGCTGTCCCGGGCCCGGTTCTGTTTTTCCTTCTTTCCCACCGGGAAATTGGCAGGTCCGGCGATCATCACAGAGGGAACCCTTGCGTCAATGGCAAAGCCCTGGTTCATGTTTTCGGCCAGCTTGCGGGCGTAGGTGTCTAACAGATGGTCGATCTTCTCATGGTACATGGGGTCCACCCGGGATTTCTGCTTTTCCGCTATGGCGGCGGCCTTGTCCACCATTGCCCGGTATTCCGCCGTTGCGCTCCCTTCCTTGTAGTCGGAAAAGCTGTTCATTTCTTTTGCCCGGCGGGCGGCTCCTTCATTGATAGGGTAATAGTTGATGGTATGCACCTCCTTCATGCTTCGGGCCATGCTGGCCCGAAGTCTTACCGTTCTTCATGGGAAGGCCCCGCCTTGTCCTTTTTCGGAGCGGGCGGGGCTTCTTGAAACCGTTTGAGTGCAGCGAGAATGGAGTGGACAGGCTCGGCCTTTTCAGGATAGGCAAATATCCGGTGTTCCGGCGGAATGTCCTGCGGCCCGTGGTAATACTCCTTGAAGCCCTCCGGGACTGCCGACACATACCCACCGGGAGCGAATACGCCGCCCTCGTTGATACGCACATCCCGCCCGTATGCTTCATAATCGAAGTAGTTCTGAATGTGCTCCGGTATGTCGATAGTCCCAAGCTCGTCGGCGTAAAGACGGCCCAGCCCTTCATCATCGGAAATATCCGGGTAAAAGCGGTAAAGGTCAAGGTTCTGCGTCAGGTTTATCAAATCCTTCACGCTCCTTGTGTGGTTTCCCAAGACAAGAGCGGCTTCAAAGGTTTCCAGTCCGCCCTTATCCCGTACTTCCAGCAGGGCGTGGCCCAGCTCGTTCAGCTCGTCGATGTTCTCACATTCGTAGAGATGATCGTAGAGCCCCAGCACATCACTGTCAAAGCTGGTAAAGAACACTTCGCTGTACCGTTTCCCGTCTATCCCGATTTTGGCAAGGGCGGCCTGCAACTCCTGTGTCGTCATGGGGAAATGTACCGTTGTCCCTACCTCGATCCCCATTAAGGGGTATAGGGCTGTATTGGTTATATAGGCTTCAAACATGGGCTCATTCCTCCTTTCCGGCCCGGTCAGCCAGCACCTCATAAATCCCGGCCATAATGTAATCGGCGCAAGGGAGGGCAATCGCGTTTCCCAGTGCCTTGTAGCGTTGCAGAGGCCGGATCTCCACGCCGTCCGCCCCGTACTTTGTCCAGCCCTCCGGCAGCCCCATCAGCCGTTCACTTTCTGTTTCCGTCAGAAAACGGATACAGCCGCCCTCCGGGTCGCCCTCATACCAGAAGGCAAAGGGCGTTACATCACTGGCTAAAAGAGTGGGAAAAGGGTCAGTTGGTAATCCGAAGCTGTTTCGGAAGGCCGTTTCTTCCTGCCTTTTTGCCGCTCCCCGCATACGGAAGCACTGAAAGGGGTGGATGACTGGTATCTGCCGCCCTGTTTCAAAAGAAGCTGTTCGATCTCCTTCGGCGGCGGCCCGCCCGCCCTCTCCGCAAGGCGGAGGAAGTGGGAGCATTGGACGGGGCTTAAATAGTATGTCTGCGGCACGTCTGCCTCCAAAATCCGCCACGACGAAAATCCGCTGCCTTCGTGCCAGCCTTCGGGAGCCTGCCCAATACTGGGCGTCCATGAGCCGCCAGCACACATCAGGCGTTCCCCCTCGCACCATTCCGGCGTTTCCCCATCTTCCCGAAGGAGGCATTGGAACTTCGGTGTCCGAGAAGGCGGATAGGACGGCTCTAAAGTCCATCCGGTCATTTGTAGAAAACGCTCCCATGACGTTTTCCCAAACAGCGATAGCTGGATATAGGTTATCAGTAGCATCCCTCATTTCCTGTATGATACGAAACGCCTGATAGAACAGGCTTGATTTTGCCCCGGCAAGGCCGGAGCGGTTGCCGATCAGAGAAAGGTTCTGACAGGGAGAGCCGAAGGTTATCACATGGACCGGCGGGATTTTCCCGCCGTCCACCTTCGTAATATCCCCCAAATGCACCATGTCGGGAAAGTGCCTTTTGGTTATGGAGATGGGCGCTTTTTCAATCTCGCTGGCCCATACCGGACGGATACCGCACCGGGAAGCAGCCAGAGGGAACACGCCAATCCCGTCGAAAAGGCTTCCCAGCTTAATGTCCGGCATGGCCCGGGGTGCCGTGTCCCTTCACGGCAAGCACCCCTTCCAGTGTGGTCGCCGCAATGCCCAGCCGCCCGGCAACCGCAATATCGTTTTTTACATCCTCGTCCACAACGCTGCCGCAGACGATCAGGGTATGGGAGCGCCGCAGCATATCCCGGCGCATATCAATCCCGGCCTTGTGTTCCTCGGGAACGCTGTCATTCAAAAACAGCGGCAGATACAAGAGCGGGCAGATCGGGGAAAAGCCCGCCTCATAAGCAAGACGGCAGTAGTGGGCCGCCAGCTCCATATCAACATCCGGCTCGCCGCTCCATGCGGCGGTCAGGTATGCTAAAGGTCGTTTCATTGGTTGAGCCTCCATTTCTGTTTTGGTTTAGGGAAAAGCAAGAGTTCGCCCAACCCCTCCGCCCCTTCCCCCGGGAAGGGGAACGGCTCTGGAGAATTTATATCCCCGTCGCTTGACCGGGAAAAAGCATAACCGGGAGAAATCCGTCAAGGGTGCCTCTGGCACCGCCTGCGGCGGCGCTGCCCTTGACTGATTTTCCCGGCTATGCTACGGAATAACTGGCGACGGGGAATCATTTATATCTCCAGAGCTTCGGGGCGCGGGGCAGAGCCCCGCAATCCTCGGGCCATGCTGACCCGAAGTTTGGGCTTACTTTTCCTGTTCGGTTTTCTTCTCCGGCTTTTCGTGTTCCTTCTGCTGACCCTTCCAGTCGTCCAGCAGCTTGATGATCTGGTCCTTCATTTCCCTCGGCGTAGTTTCCTTGCCGAAATACTTGCTCAGTTCCGCACCTGTCAAAATCACTTTGTCTACCTCCTTTTTGTCCTCCATCATAATGCCGTCGATCACATCCCCGTTGAGCAGCTTCTTTTCGTCCAGCTCACGCATACGCTTTGCCTGCGCCTGTGAAGGCGAGGACTGCTGGCTGTCAATGGCGACGGCGATATAGTTCTGGTTCTTCTTGCCGATATAGGAAAGCTCCACCGCCGTAGTAAAGCCCAGCTTTTTTTCATCCATCAGCTTCATCAGGTCGGGAACCAGCTCATTGAGCCGGATATACCGCTGCACCTGCTTGACCGCCATCTTATTGCGCTCGGCTACAATTTCGTTGGAGCGTTTTCCTGCGTCCTTCGGGTCAATCTGGCCCGAAGTGCGGGAGCCCTGGTGCTTGATGGCCTCAAGCTGCATTTTCAAGGCTTTGGCCCGCTCACTGGGGAGGATTTCTTCACGCTGGTTGAGATTGTCCTCGACCATCTGCGTGATGGCTTCATCGTCCGTCAGATTGCGAACAATACAGGGCATATCCGCATATCCGGCAAGCTCGCTGGCCTTCTGGCGGCGGTGGCCGGACACGATCTCATAGCCGCCATCCTCACGGGGACGGACGATAGCGGGCTGGGTCACGCCCTTGTCCTTGACGCTGGACACCATAGCCCGCATTTCTTCATCATCCCGGACTTCAAAGGGATGGTTCTTGAAGGCGTGGAGCTCGTTCAGCTTGATATAGACGATCTGCTCCTTGCCCCGGCGTGGTGCATCCTTCGGCTTTTCGGGTTCCTTCGGAGCGGGAGCGGCCTGTACCGTTGGAGCCGTTTTTTTCTCCGGTTCCTTTTTGACCGCCTTTTCCGGTTTCTGTGCGGGGGCTTTGGGCTTCGGGGCTGCGGCCTTGTCCTTATCTGCTTTCGGGGGACGGCCCCGGCGCTTCGGCTGTTCCGGCTCTTTGGGTTTTTCCTCCGCTTTCTTCGGAGCCTCCGGCTGCTTTTCCGGTTTTTCCGTTTTTGCCGGGTCAGGCTTTTCCACGCCGGGAGCTGCCGCCCGTTCCTCGGCTTTCTTTTCCTTCATAATTTCAGCGAAGTTATAGACAGAAACCTGTGGGTTCTTTACCTCCGGTTCCGTCTTTTTTTCCGGCTCCGGGGAAACGGAAACCTTCTCCGGCTCTTTTGGGGGAGCGGGAGGCGTTTCCTTGCCCGGCCCGCTATCCGTTACCGGCTGTTCCGGCGTTTTTGTGGTTTTATCATCTGCCATAAGCATTTACCTCCTGTTTTTTGGCATGAAAAAAGGGGCTCAACTTTTCAGTCAAGCCCCCGTGGGAAGTTCCTCCTTTCTCCGCCATGATACAAAAATACCGCCCGTAGTCTCGTTTGGGCGGTACTTTGTGTAAGATTGGCAGTCCATTATTAAGTTTTTTATTATGTTCTGTTCCCTTTGTACACCGTTGCAATCCACAATGTTTCCATCGAATGCCTGCGCCAGCTCTGATATTCCGTTGTCCATGACATACTGCTTCAATATTGCGGCAGCCGCCAGTTCTTCCTGTTGCAAGCCATAGGCTTCAGGGAACAGTTCCTTCATGTTGTCATCCTCCATCGTGTGTTTCTGCGTTGCACCAAGGATATAACAAATTTCAACACATAGCAATCAATTTCCTGTTTTCTTTTCGACAGAAATCTGCTCTGTGTAGCTGCACCTCGGATAATTCGTACAACCGTAGAACTCGCCATACTGTCCCCGGCGGCGAACCAGAAATCCACCGCATTGTGGGCATACTTTTTGCTCTGTCAGAACTGTAACATCCCGAACCACATAGTCACACTTCGGATAATTGCTGCACCCCACAAAAAACTTCCCGGTTCTCTCGTTTCTTCGACTGAGAAGATGACCTGTGCGACACTTCGGGCAGCACGGCAGGTCAGCAATATCGGTTTCCTTGTTCAGTATGAACACCGATTTTGAGGGTTTGAACTCCTTAAAGAATTCTGACGGCTTCCGGCTGTCCGTGAGAACAAACACACGGTTCTTCGTTCTAGTCAGCGCCACATACAGGAGCCGTCGTTCCTCAGCGTAGAGAAAATCCTCCGGTTCTGCGAGGACCAGAGCTAAGACCGGGTCATCTGCGATCTTATTGGGAAATCCCAGAGTCGAGTTCTGAAAGTTCAGCAAAATGACATTATCCGCTTCAAGTCCCTTAGACTTATGCGCTGTCAAAAACCGAATCGGTGTTTCCGGGGAATCCCAGTACATTAATGTTCCGTCCCTATGCCACTGAAATAGCTGTGACCCAATGAGGATTTCAAAATCAAACTTATTTCTTCCGAGAATCAGTATGGAACTGTCCTTGCCAAATTCAGAGATGATTTTATCAATAGCTTTCCGCAACATCTGGAAGGGCGCTATATCGTAGCAGAAGAAGGAGATCGGATAGTCTAGCGACTTTGGTGACACGAGCGACTTCTTCAGCTGATAGGGATTTCTAAGGACAAACCGACCGGCCTCATCTATGAGCTGCTGGGAATTGCGGTATGTCCGCTCCAAGCGCATGATCACGCTGCGTCCGAAATAGCGTTCAAAATCTGTAAAGAGCGAAATATCACTTCCCGCAAACCGGTAGATAGACTGCCAGTCATCTCCCACGCAAAGAAGATTTGCCCCTGTCTGATCCAAAATTGCCTTGACCAATCGGTACCGAGCATAGGAGATGTCTTGATATTCATCAATGATGACATACCGATATGGATGGACTTTTTGTCCAGCAGTAACATTTTCTGCTGCCAGATTGATCATATCAGCAAAATCAACTGCCCCTTTTTCCCTCAAGAATGCGTCATAGGCTTCCATCAACGGGCGAACGATCATCTTAAAGGCAGCATTTCTTTTTCTGAAAAATGGCTTTTGCGAGGACACTCCGTTGTCTTGCAAAGAACCCAAATCATCTATCTTATGCCCCTGAGACTTGAACAGTGCGACAAAGGTGGACAGAGCTTGATAAACTCCGAGAAATATCGGTCACTCTGCTTTTCATACACGCTCTCGAAAATATCCGTGAAGTCAGGTTCCTTGTACTTGACCCCATTCTTCTTCAACAGGGAATCCAGATACTCTAGGAGCCTGCTCTCACTGGACAGGTAGGAGTATGTTTCGAGTAGCTTCGTTCCGTTTTTCTTATGTACCTGGCGTTTCCACGCCATCCCCTCTTGGTATTTTTCTTCTTCGACAGCAGAAAGCCAAGGCAGCTTTCCCTCACGGTTGATGCCGAAATGTTCAAGATAGATGTCGTATTCCGGCAGATAAAAGTCCGGGTGATACGGTTTCCGATCGGGGTCGTTATCGGGGAACGGATACGGACGTTCATATTCGTACTGGACACCGTTCAGGAACAGAAAGTTTGCAATAGAAACCTCTTCCAGACTGCGTACCCGTTCATCCTGAAGCGTCCGATGCTGTTCCTTTTTGCTCTGTTCTTTCTTGCCGATCCACTTTGCCTGATCGTACTTTGACCGCAGGGTTTCAAGATCCACAGACTTTTCGTAATCGTAGGCTTCACCCAGAGAGCTGAACTGCTCCATATCCGCCGGGATATGAAGATAGTACGCAAAGAACTCAATAATACACCTTACCTGGCCTGCCTGTGTTGTGATCACATTCTGGAAATAGTCCCGACAAAAATCCGTAAGACCTTCATACACGTCCGGGCGTTTTCCTTCTGCTTCTCTGATGAGATCCAAGCCCAGCTTATGGAACGTGGTCGCAGAAACCGGAATTCCCAGCTTTCCAGATATGCGGTCTGTCATTTCTTCAGCCGATTTATGGGTAAAGGCGATAAGGAGAATGTCCTCCGGGCTCACACCCTTCTCCTGACACAGATACTTTACCTTTCCGGCTATCGTAAGCGTTTTACCGCTGCCGGCACCCGCTAAGACCAGCATCCTTTTCTCATTGCAGAGGACAACTGCCCGTTGCTGTGGGTCAAGATTTTTGCCGTCAATGTCGGAAAGTAAGGCATCACACCGTTTCGATTCAGCGGCGATAACTGCACTGTTGTATCCAGTCAACACCTCCGCCAATCTGTCAAAGGTATCCGTGAACTGCTTTCGTTCTTCCCACAATGGAGATTTCTTTCCAAGCCGGGCCGCCTTCGCCTCTTTGTAAAGGTCTGCCCACCTGTCCCTAAACTGGATAGCTTCGTCCTGATTGGTGTATTTTCCTTCCTGCGCTTTCAAATCATCCTTGAACAGAGCAATCTGGGCATAGAGTGCTTCCTCATCCACCTTATGCTGCCCCAGCCCAAAATCATCAATTATTTTCTGAAAAAAGCCCACGGAAGTGCCTCCAATTAACGGTTTTTATCTTATAATACCGCATGGCAGCACTATTATCAATCACCCCATAAGTAAGCAAGACCACCAGCCGTTTTTTCGACTGGTGGCCTTTTTGTGCTTAATCCTCTGTAATGCCGAGATATTGGTCAATCTCCATGATGCTTTCCCCACTGATCTCAACCAAGGGCACTACGGTTTCGCCCACCTGCAGGGTGCGGAACACCGGGTCGATGCGGTCCGCTTTTCCGGTCAGCGTGATGTAGTTGCCCACTGCGGGAATCTCCGGGTGGGCGGTATCCTCTTTGAAATACCGCACCGTGATGGTCATGCCCTTGGTGACCTGCATCAGCCGATCGGACAGAGCCGACATTTCTTCCTCGGTCAAAATGCGCTTGGTCACCCGCTCGGTGCGCTGCTTTTCTGCGGCAAGCTGCTCATCATAACCACGCAAGGCTGCAAAGGGAGAGAAAATCTTTGCCCGGTTCTGTAAAGTCATGCGGGGGTGCTTGCGAAGGGATTCTTCGGTCTGGGGGCGTTCCTTCTCTATGATGTCCCCGTACTTTTGGGCGGTCTCTTGTCCGATCTTGCTACTTTTGTAGTTCTCCATCCGAACCTCCTGCGCTGTGACCACCGATCTGCGCATTGCGTTGGCGCATGGTGGCACCTTCCTCGTAGCTGCTGGCTTTCAGTACGGCATTTTTGCCGTACTTGTTCTTGATGCCCAGCATGGCTTGCTGGAGTTTTTTCTCCTTTTCCAGCTTCTTGGTGTCGGTGAAAAAGTCCACCTGATAGATGCCCTCGTCCGGCGTGACCTTGTTGGCGTTGATGGTAATGCGCCGCACCGTCAGCGCAGGGTTAGTAATGCGCTCAAACAGCTTTGCGCTTTCGTTGATGATGGTGCTGCCTAGATTGGTAGGAGCGTCGAACCGGACGGTGCCGTGTGCCGCTTTGGGGATGATTCTGCCGTAGCGGTCGGTCTGGGTCAGACCACGGTAGCCGCCCTTGTCCACGTTCTCCCGGTCGTAGCCCACCTCCAAGGTGATGGATTCCGTCACCAGCTTCTTTTCGGTGAGCCGAAACATTAGAATTTCCGCCATCTCCCGGACGATGAGCTTTGCCTTATCGTTGGGGTAAGGGCAGGTCAGCACCTGCCCCTCGCTGATGCTGTTGGTGCTGGGCTTGTAGCTTTTGATCTGCTCCATGCCGCAGGGTTCGTAGCCCCATGCGTGGTCGATGAGAATTTCTGCATCCACGCCGAAAATCTCATACAGACGATCTTCTCCATGGATGGAGAACCGTGCCAAGTCCCCCATGGTGTAGATGCCATGAGCTTCCAGCCGCTTGACGGTTCCGGGACCGGTCATCCAGAAATCCGTCAGGGGTCTGTGGTTCCACAGCAGATACCGATAGGACTGCTCATCCAGTTCCGCAATGCGGACACCATCTTTGTCTGCCGGGATGTGCTTTGCCACAATGTCCATGGCCAGCTTTGCAAGGTAGAGGTTAGTGCCGATGCCTGCCGTTGCGGTGATGCCGGTGTTGTACAGCACCTCCCGCACCATGGTCATGGCAAGTTCATGGGCGCTCATGTGATAATAAGGCAGATAGCCCGTCACATCAATGAAAACCTCGTCGATGGAGTAGGGGTAGATATCCGCCGGGGACACATATTTGAGGTAGGTCTTGTAGATTTGGGTGGAAACGTCCAGATACCGTTGCATCCGGGGCGGCGCAACAATGTAACTCAACCCCAGTGCAGGGTCTGCGTTCAGGGCGTTGGCATCGAAAGAGGTGCTGGCAAAGTGATACTTGCCATCTTCTCCCCGGACTGCCTTTTTCTGCCGGATGGCAGTTTGCAGCCGCTGGGCGTTGACCTCTTTCACCCGCTGGACGGCTTCAAACAGCCGCGCTCTGCCGGGTATCTTGTAGGCTTTCAGAGAGGGCGACACCGCAAGGCAGATGGTCTTTTCGGTGCGGGAGGCATCCGCTACCACCAGATTGGTGGTCAGGGGGTCCAGATGGCGGTCTACGCACTCCACCGAGGCATAGAAACTTTTCAGGTCGATTGCCAGATAGGTGCGCTGCGCTGCCATGATTCAGCCCTCCCTTGCAAGAGCAACAACTATTTATCTTATTATAATAAATCTTTACGCTGTTTTCAAGATGGAACGGCTATTTCATCTGTGATATAGACAACAAAAAAGAGTGGCAGCATTTCAAGCTGAAACGCTGTCACTCTGTAGGAACTGCGTAATGACTGACGATTATCTTTCTACTTTGACCGTAGCACGATCACTCTTTGCGTTTCCATCCGCATCCAGCGTGATGTGCACAAAATGTTCCGGCTTATCATAATCCTTTGTCTCGCCGTCATCGGTATAGTATTCATAGGATGCACCATCGGGAGCATAGGCAAGCAGGCGCAGATCTGCAAAATCCACATCGGCAACGCTCTGGATCTTTTTGCCGTCCTTGGCAAGGGGCAGAAGGTGTCCCTTGCGCATAAAGAACACCACTTCATCCAGCTCCACCGGAATGTAATGATGGCCTGCTGGCAGCACGCTGGTTTCGATGCGGTTGCTTTCGCTGCACTTTACCCGCACCTGCAGCATCTCCTCCGGCAGGTAAACATAACGCCCCCGGGCGTTTTGCTCATATACCGGGGCGATCAACAGGCTTTCACCGATCATCACCTCATCCTCCACCCGGCGGGCAAAGTCGTCCTCCGGGAAGGCGAAAGCCAACGGCATACAGTACATGCCGTTGTGCAGAGCAGCCTTCATGTACTCGCTGTAAATGTAGGGCAGCAGCAGGTAGCGCAGCTGTAAAATCCCGGCAAAGGCAGCCTTGTTCTTAAAGCGGTAGGGTTCCTGCCGGCGGGTGCCGTTGGCAGAGTGGTTCCGCAGCAGCGGAGAGAAGATGCCCATGCCGTACCAGCGCAGCACCAGATCCTCCGTGGTATTGCTGCCAAAGCCGCCAATGTCGGGGCCTTCGTACAGGAAGCCGCACATATTCAGGGAGGGCATCATGTGCAGCGCAAGCAGAATGTGGCTCCACCAAGAATGGTTGTCGCCGGTCCAGATGCCGCCATACCGGTGCATCCCGATGCAGGCAGAACGGGAGTATATCAAAATGCGCTTGTCCGGCTCCAGCCGCTCAAAAGCCTCGCCTGCAGCACGGGTCATGTTATAACCAAAAAGATTATGTACCTTGTCGTGCCGCATACGCCCCTGTTTGGTGTTGTGGTAGAACAGCTTATAATCGTTTTCGTTGTTGGAAAGCTCTGCCACCATGCCGGTAAAAGCAGCAAAGCTGGAAATATCCAGGTTTTCCTTGCTGTATTCCCCAATTTTAGCAAAGGTCTTTTTCAGTCTTTCCTCTGCGTAGAAGATAGCAGGCTCGTTCATATCATTCCAGAAGCCCTCGATCCCCTGATCCAGCAGAACTTTATATTGACTGCCAAACCAAGCACGGGCTTCCGGGTTGAGCATATCGGGGAAGTGTACCCGTCCCGGCCACACACCGGCTACAAAGGGGGTGCCATCCTGATTCGTGCAGAAGTAGCCGTTTTTCACGCCCTCCTCGTACACATCATATCCATCTTCGACCTTGACTGCTGCATCGATGATGGGGACAAGATGGATGCCCTGCGCTTTCATCTCAGCGGCAAAGTCTGCAAAACGCGGGAAGCGCTGCGCATCCACCGTAAAGTCCTTGTAACGCTCCATGTAATCAATATCCAAAACCACAGCGTCCAGCGGCATATGATTGGCACGGTAATTTGCCACCACCTCGCGGACCTCGTCCTCGTTCATGTAGCTCCAGCGGCTCTGGGCGTTGCCAAAAGCCCATTTGGGCGGAATATAACTGCGCCCCACCAACTGGCGGAACTGGTGCACAATATCGGTCAGGCTTTCGCCCTCAATGATGTAGAGATCGTAATTTTCCTCGGCCACCGTGATGCGCAAGGTATCCAGGTCGGTGTAGCCGCAGTCAAAGGTGACCTTGCCCGGGTAGTCGATAAAAAAGCCAAATGTATCCTTGCCGGACACGATCATAAAATTATAAGCACCGTACAGCGAGGATTTGCCCTCGGTATGGTTGCCGTCATCGGAGCATTTGCTTTCGTACACCCACCCGCGCTTGTTGATACCACGGACGTTTTCGCCAAGACCATACAGAACATCCTGCGGCTCCATGGCATAGGAGAAACCATCCGGCTCCTTGGTCAGATAGGGTATCGTTTCCATCATGGGCAGAAAAGAACCCACTACACTTTCGGTATCAAACGGTTGACCGTATTGCTTTTTGTAGATCATAGTAAAATATCTCTCCTCTGTTTTTTGAATCGTCACAGTGTAAAACGTACCAACGTATTTTTGATAGACAATTAAGAAACTCTGACATTGGCTGGAGCAATTGGGGCCTCAGCCTTATTTTCAACCCAATAGCTGCGGTTGTGCAGCTATTTCAATACAAGATCCTCGAAACGTGATGCTCCCGCTTGCCCAGATACAACTCCACGATCATTCGTCCGTTTTCGGTGTTGCAGAGGTCCTCTTTGCAATAGTCAGACAGGGCGGCGTTCAGTTCCGCCTCCGGTACATCGGTCTGGTACAGCAGAATGTGCAGCTGCTGCTCTGCTGTCTCACTTCCCTGCTCCCTGTCAGGCGGCAGGGTCACGTCTGCATGGATATGCAAAGTCATGAAACATATAAAATAGGAAAAGCGTCAAAAATCATCTTGGCCAGCGCTCTTTTCTAGGCATGAGTGGCGCGAATGGTACATGAGGATGCGTCTGGTACCAGTAAGCTGTGGTAGCGACATCATCCTGACGTTCAAAAAGACCTCCGTGGCTGACACCAATCTGCTGCAGAGTTACCTTAAGGTCCTTCTCAAAAAGGATAGGATCAAGAAGGTGCCAGCGGTAGAAGCTGCGTTGTGGCATCTGATCATCATTGTGGTAATCATTATGAAGGAAGGTATCGTGGCTAGAGTAGTAAGGATAGCCAAGATACGGAGTACAGTACTGATTTTCAACGGTTTGGCCATTTTGCTGTGTTGCAAAGCTCCAGGCACCGCCGAAGTAATCTTCTGTTCCGGTTCCGCAAATGGTTGGATAATCCTTGTCTCCATCGATGTAGAATTTCATCTCACCTTCTCCGTACCAGTAGCGTTCGAGGCTGGTAAGCGCAAGATAAGTTCCAACGTACTGGCCTTTCCCTTTGATATTGTCGAGGACAACGTAGTCTTTTGCCTTTTCCGTTATGCGCTGACGACGCCACTGGGCATGGAAATAGGCAGCATCCTCCGGAACCGTTGTCAGGCAATAGTCGATCTGATAAAAGAAGGCCGGAATCGGCTCATCACACTGATTTTCAATGGTAATACGGGCGTTTTTACGGAACGGCATCGGGAAATAGCTATTGAAACCACGGGTCGGATTGACAGCAATCGGGACTGAGTTTACCTGGTAGGAAACACCGAAGCCGCAGCAGAAGAAATCGCCAAGCGGGCATTCAACGGATGGGAATTCTTCATCGTCCCAGTACATGCGCAGAACAAGATCCCGCAGAACATAACGGTTACGTTCACTGGTACGATCTGTAACGGTGATCCAGATGTGCTGAATCATGCCTTCTCCCTGGATCTCACCAAGTGTTACGGTCTCTCCTGCTTCTATTTTCGGGATACACGGGGAACCTTTTCTGGACGGACCAAGATCGCTGGATGCCATGCCACCTTTTCCTTTTTCTCCGTTCCGGTTTTCCCAGTTGATGGAACGGGACTGTCCGTTTTTCAGCCGGAAAATATTCTGTAAACCACAATCAAACATCATATATTCCTCCTACTCACAAATGAGCAACTGTCTTTTATGTTGAATTGAATTCATTCAAACAATTCCGCTTAACAGGTACAGTCTCCACCCATGTTCCAGTTGATTCCTTGAAGGGGATTGCTTGCAAAGTTGTTATTATTGTACACTTTTATTTGTATAAAAGCAATGTGCTACTGCCATAAATCTTTAGCACCACACTTATGAATGCATAACCACAACATGAATTTTAACAAACAGACAGATAAGCCGACTCAAAAAGAAACATCATTGTACCAGCAAGCAGTGCGTCCGTCTATACAAACGCCGAGGGTTCCTCCCACATGGGAAGGGATTCCTCGGCGTTCTTCATTTCATGCTTTTTGATTGCCCGGTCAACAGTATCACGCGCCTTACTGCAATGCACAGATCACAGCCACTGTTTCAGCACATCGTTCAGCTTATTCAAATCAAGCGGTTTGGCGATATGCTCGTTCATGCCGGTGTTCTTTGCCAGTTGCACGTCCTCGGCAAAGGCATTTGCCGTCATGGCAATGATGGGCACTTTGCCCCGGCTGCCGGCAAGCGCACGGATCGCAGCAGTGGCTTCGTAACCATTCATGATGGGCATCTGGATGTCCATAAAAATGAGATCGTACCACTTTTCTGGCGCTTCCATCACCTTTTCGACTGCAACTTTTCCGTTTTCGGCGCTGTCGATGGTCACGCCCGTCATTCCTATGATCTCGGTTGCGATCTCACGGTTCAGCTCGTTATCTTCCACAAGAAGGATCCGCTTACCCGCATAGTTTTCCTTCGCAAAGTCTTCCAGATAGTTCCGGGCGTTTTCCTCCTTCTTCCCGGATGTAAACTGCCGCAGAGTTGCCGTCAGACGGGAACGGAACAGTGGTTTTGCCATAAACGCATTCACGCCCGCTGCTCTGGCTTCTTCTTCGATCTCGCTGAAATCAAAGGAAGTCAGGATGATGATCGTGACATCTTCTCCTACCCGTTCCCGGATTTTTCTGGCGGTTGCAATACCGTCCATTTCCGGCATCTTCCAGTCCAGGATCACCGCAAAATAGTCGCGGCCGGTCTTGTGCCGCGCCGCGCAGCGTTCCACGGCTTCCTTGCCGGTCAGGACCCATTCGCCCGCTATGCCGATCTCCTGAAGGGTCGCAACGGTGCTTTCGCAACAGGTCTTGTCATCGTCCACGACCAGTACCGGCAGATCGAGCAATTCTTTTTCCTGTTCCTTCTCATTCTCCTGAAGCTTCAGATAGACCGTGACCGTGATCTTCGTTCCCTTGTTGGGAGCGCTTTCGACCTGAATGTCACCATTCATCAGGTTGACGATGTTTCTTGCAATGGCCATGCCAAGACCGGTGCCCTGCACCTTGGTCGTCCGGTGATCGTCTGCCCGGCTGAACGGCTCGAACATGATCTTCTGGAATTCCGGCGTCATACCGATGCCGTTGTCCTCGATGGAAAACTCGTAGCAGCCAAGCTCCGAGAAGCCGTTCGGTTTTTCCTTGATCGTAAGGGTGATGTTTCCTCCATCCGGGGTGTACTTGACGGCGTTGCTCATCAGATTCACAAAGACCTGCTGGATGCGCAGACTGTCGCCACAGACCGCTTCGTGCTCGATGTGCTCAATGTGGACTTCGAGCTGATGGCGGTGCTCGTCGATTACCGGTTTTGTGAGGGTGAGCAGGTTATCGACCAGTTCCGGCAGGCTGAAATCCTCCTCCGCAAGGCTCATTCGCCCGCTCTCGATCCGAGCCATGTCCAGCACTTCGTTGATCAGTCCCAACAGATGACGGCTCGATTTTGTGATCTTGCCAAGGCACTCGACCACCCTGTCCTGACTCTCGATATTCGCACCCGCAATGGCGGTCAAGCCAACGATTGCATTCATCGGTGTACGGATATCATGGGACATATTGGAGAGGAATTCCGTCTTGGCGCGGCTTGCGTTTTCCGCCGCCCGGTACGCATCCTTCAATGCATTATGGGATTCGATTTCGGCCTTTTTCTCCTGTGACACATCCATAGATGCCAACAGTGCTTTGACCAGCTTTGTGCCATCCCACTCCAGCGGAATGATGGAAGCGATCTTATAGGTGTTCTCATCCATAGAGCAGTATTCAAATTTGTAGATGTCGTTCTCATCCTGCAAATTCTTGCGGATATTTTCCGGCGAAAACAAAGCAGCCAATGCGTCCAGCGGTTCCAGTGTCTTATACTTTGCAACCACCTGCTCCACAAAATCATGGTAAGCCCCCGTCGGCGCATAGATCATGTCTCCTTGCAGGTTATAGAACCGATATCGGTCATTCTCCAGATCGCAGACGACAAAGCGGTCCAGCAGACGCACCATACTCTTGATCAAAAGATCCATCGATGCGTTATCTGAAGCCATCTGCATCCGCCGTGCCGTCTCAGCTTTGGACTCTGTGATGTCCCGCAGAAAAATCATCGCGTATTCGGAATCTTCGATCTCGCCGCGCATGACCACGTTGCTGACCCATCGTTCCTCCCCATCCAGAACGATGCGGCACTCCTGACGCAGCTCCGTCTCAAGCCCCTTTAGTTTTTCCGTGATGTAGGCGCGATTATAGAAATTCGTTACAGACTTTTTGTCCTCTTCAACCACATAGTTATCCACAAAGAATCTGACCAGTCCATCCCATGTGTGGTTCTGCTCAAAGGCCGTCATCAAAGAGGGCTCCACTTTGAAAGCATCAAAGGTATTCTTTTCCAGATTTACATAGTATTCACAGAGGTTTGCGCTGGTAAATGCACGGTGAAATGCCGCTGCCCGCTGCGCCTGCATCCGGCTTCTTTTTTCCACGTCAATGTTGCTGATGATTCCGGCAATTCGATTGGCCGAGCCATCCAGACGGCGTATCACCTCCGCCGATGCCCGGAACCAGTGGTATTGGCCATCCTGTATTTTCAGTCGGTACTCAACATTATATTTTGTAGCATTGGTTTTGTCCGCAATCGTTTCCAAAAGCAGCTGCATTACCCGGTTATAGTCCTCCGGGTGCAGAAGATTCGACCACGAATCCAGTTTGTTCGGAAAATCCAGAATGTCGTGATATCCAAGGATCTGCCGGAACGCATGGCTCCAGTTCACATGAACGATCTCACCGTTTTCATTACACTCAAAATACCATAGTGCAGAATGGATGGATTCATTGACCAGCGCAAGGTTCTCATACGCCCAGTTCATCTGTACTGACATGATCCAGATCGGTGTTCCATCCGTATCGACTGCATCTTTTTTGTAGAGACGCACATAGACGGGAGAGCCATCTGCTGTAAGGATCCGGCCTTCCCCTTCGCCTTGGAGCTGACAAAAGCGTGCATTGTCAAGGAATGCGGCATCTTTCTTATAGAAAAGATTCTTCAGCGAACCCTTTGTCTGCTCCATCAGGGATGCATAGCTGTGGTTCAGATTATGCAGCAACAGATCACTGACCGACAGGATCGACAATTCGGCATCATAGTACCCGGTAATGGTTCCGACACCGCCATTATGATAGACCGTCTCCCGCATGGCCTGAAATGCATTTTTTCCCAGCCTTACCGTATCGGAAGTATAGATTTCATCTGTAAGTCTTCTATCGAATTTCATTTTCATCCTCGTAGGGTTTTGATTCTGCCGCGCACTTCAATTCTGGTATGTCTTTTATGGTCAACTGGCATACTGATTTTTGATCAAGCTTGTACAGTATAGCTAGTATAGTATACTTGCGCAGCATTTTGATTTCAAGCGCTAATTGGCATTGGCTGTGTAAAAAAGAGAGGCCAATCTGCGTAAAAATTCACGCAAGTTGATCCCTGTACTTTTCCACAATCCGGCTATCAGTATAGACAGCCGCCCTGCGATGCAGTATACTCGAACCAGATCAACATTCCCGCCGCAGCACGCGGAAAGATCGTGGGAAAATATACGGGTAACAGGCGCATTGTTCTGCAAAACTACTATATAAACTAAAAAATCCGCCGAGGATGCCTCCCAACTGGGAAAGCTCCTCGGCGATATTTGTTTATCGGGTCTGGGTTTTCTTGGTGGTGTCCCCACCAGATAAGCCACCCGGTCCACAGGATATATTCCATCTGCCGTTCCTTTGTCCTCATGCCCATTTTTTCGTAAAAGTGCTCTGCCGAGGTGTTTCCTGCCCAGACGTTCAGTGTCACCTCATAGCAGCCTTGCTCTTTTGCCTGCTGCTTCACATATTCAAACAGGCTTTCCCCGATGTGCTGTCCCCGTGCCTGCTGGTCAACGCATAAATCGTCGATGAACAGTGACTTAAAGGGCACCATATTCGTAGAAAATGGCTGCTCCTGCATCTGACAGAAGGCATAGCCCATACACACATCATCTTCGTTCACGGCAACATAAATGGGTTTATCTTCCTGCTTCATAAGTTCAGCCAGTTCGCAGACAGTGTATTTGGTAGTGCCGGGAATAAAAATATCCGGTCGGATCTCTGCATGGATCTGCAATACCTGCCCCAGCAGTGCGAGAAGTCTGGGAATATCTCTTTCCTCTGCCTTACGGATTTTCATTTCAACTTCACTCCTTTACAATTCTGATTCTCAAAATTCATTGATATTATAATTCTATCATAGTCATACTTTTTATTCTATATAAAATACAATGAAAGAAGTTTTGCTTTGTAAGAAACTTCTTGCAATATTTAGGTGCACCACAATGCGGACATTCTGTATTCTAATTAGAATGAAGTGGAATTGCAGATGCGATTATGTTAGAATCTTAGTGTTAATGAATTTAGCAATATGATATAATATTTCATGTATTCAAACAAAGTAGGAGAGAGGTAAATACACCATGAATTTGAAAAAAGTTCATCACATTGCCATTATTGGGAGCAACTATGAGCAATCAAAGCACTTTTATGTGGATCTGTTAGGATTTTCTATTATTCGGGAAAATTACAGACCAGAACGTGATGATTACAAAATTGATCTTCAACTCGATGGGATAGAATTAGAACTTTTTATCATTAAAAATTGTCCAAAGCGCCCCAGTTATCCAGAGGCTTACGGCCTCCGGCATCTTGCCTTTGCTGTAGACTCTGTCGATGATACCGTAAGAGAATTGAATAAAAGGGGCATCCCAACCGAGCCGATCCGAGTCGATGCTTACACAGGCAAAAAAATGACATTCTTTTCCGACCCTGACAATCTTCCTTTGGAAATTCACGAATAAAGTCAGACCGTCAAAAAATTGCATTCTTGCCGTACTGCGTGTGTAGGGGCGGCCATTGGTCGCCCGCGGGGCATGACCTGCCCGAAGG
>OHDA01000436.1_pt1 | contig 21316 bp, 20 predicted proteins | sample 1566881 | NCBI WGS metagenome assembly OHDA01 (sample SAMEA3879585, study PRJEB24766) | human gut metagenome | biome: human-associated habitat; feature: feces | place: USA | collected 1985/1987
GAATCATTAATCCTGAAAAAATCATCGATTACCCCCTTTTTTCTGACAACAATCCATTTCCGCACATCTTTCATTATTTATTAATATGCAAAAAAGATTGTCTTGTTATCTTTGTGTATCGGTTACCACACCCAGTATATCACACCAAGCACCCAGCTGCAAAACACGCCATACAAAATAACCGGTCCGGCAATCGTGAAAATTTTACATCCAACGCCAAATACCCATCCTTCTTCCTTAAATTCAATTGCCGGTGCGGCTACTGAATTGGCAAATCCGGTAATCGGTACAATCGTTCCTGCACCTGCAAAATTGGCAAGCTTCTGATATAAATTCAAACCGGTAAACAGCACACTGAGAAAAATCAGCGATAATGTCGTATATAATCCCGCTGTTTCTTTTTCCATCCCCAAACTCATATAAGCATTCGAAAGAGCCTGTCCTACGACACAAATAAATCCTCCAATCGCATATGCTTTCAGTAAATTAATGCACCAGCTCTTTTTCGGCGTGTGATTTTTTACGTAAGCATTATACTTTTCATCCTTCTTTTTCTGTTCCTTTTCCTGTAAAACCTCTTGAATGTCGATATTATCCTGATTCATTTTCTGCTCCTTTAGCCTTGATAAAAATATTGAAATAAAGTTCCTGTTATTTTCCCAATTGCAATTGCAAGCGGAATAAGATAAAACGCTTCTTTAATTTGCAAACGGTTCACTAAAATGGGAATTACACGCAGCATTTCCGCCAGTGCCATTACCAGACATCCGACATATACACCTGCAAAAAGTCCATAAACCGCTAAAAAAATCGAAGTCAGCGGCATCGGAATTTCAAACACAATCCAAATATTTCCCAATGCACCGCCCGCTATAATCATCGTTTCATACCACACCACATGATTTGCTGTATTCGTCCTTGCCGCCAGTCTCGGTATAATGCCAAGCATCGTAATAAATGCAAATATTCCCGATGCGACAGCAAAACCGCTCGCCAAACCAATCAGAATGAGAACGCTATACTGAATCACTGTCAATCGTTTTTCCCTCCCTTGATGCTGCCGCAATCAGTGTTTTGTTTACCTGCTCCTCATATGTGTGCATTTCAACCTGAATCGGTGTCGGGTCATCCTTAATTTTTTTCCTGCGGAAATGGTTATAAAAAACGAGGATTCCCACCGGCAGGCCAATCGCATAAAAAATCTCAATGATGGAACCGCCTTGTTTTTCCTGCCCCAGCACCAGACGGTATACTTTGTCAAAGACATCCGCAACACTGACATCCTCGTTAAATGTCATAATGGTAAAAGCTGCTCCCATAAAAACGATAAAAGAAACAAAAATAGTCCGTACATATTCCCACTTTTTCTGTTTCTCCTTTTCATCCGGCTTTTCATAATCAATAACAAAATCACGTTCGCCCAAATTTTCAATTTTTAAATTCGGATATTTCTGATGAATCACCTCATATACTTTCGCAATCGTGAACATCGTTTTTTGCGGGCCATGAGCGGGCAGCGTATAAAATACCATTTGATTTAATTCCTGTACAACTTTTTTATTCGTACAATGTAAAGTTGCCAGATCATGAAATGTAACCTGACGCTTTGCAACCGGGATATTCTGCGCGATTTTTACATATAGTATCTCTTCCATTCTTTATACTCCTTCACCAATGTTCCCTTTCCTTGTACCGGTGTTTTCTCATCGTGATTACCCGAGCGGTAAATCCAGACCGCCAATGCCGCAAATACAAGAATGACAATGGTACAAATACCTGCTTTTTTCATACAAACACTTCCTTTCGGTATTACCATTGCCATTTTCTATATTTTTATTCATGACTGCGACATACAAAATGTTTCCTCATCGAGCCAATAATTTTCTTTTCCAAACGACTGACCTGTACCTGACTCATATCCAAAAGTTTTGCGGTCTGTGTTTGTGTTTTATCTTCAAAATAACGTAGTTCAATCAATTTTCTCTCTTTCTCGCCAAGCTCACCCAAAAGCTGCTCTAACAAGATTTGATTAACAATATGCTCCGATTCATTTTTTTTCGATGGAATTTTGTCCATAAGAAGAATTTCGCTTCCTTCTTTTTGAAATACCGTTTTATGCAGAGACTCCACTTCGCTGCCGGCTTCAAGTGCCATTACGATATCTTCTCTTGCCAATTCTGTTGCTGCGCTTAGTTCCTCTAACGTCGCATCACGCCCCAGTTGAATGGCCAACATTTCAGCTGCACGCTTAATCCGTATTCCATTTTCCTTTAATGTCCGGCTGACTTTGACCATTCCATCATCGCGTAAAAATCGCTTGATTTCACCACTAATTACCGGCACTGCATAAGTAGAAAATTTCACTTCAAAATTCACATTGAAATTATCGACTGCTTTAATCAAACCAATTGCACCAATCTGGCTCAAATCTTCGGCATCATATCCTCTTCCCGCAAATCGCTTCACGATACTGTATACCAACGGCATATTCGCCTTAATCACTTGTTCTCTTGCCAATTTATCCCCTGCTCGTGAACGTTTAATCAGTTCTATGGTTTCCATTGGCAGACTCCCTTATGACAAAATAAATGAACTATAAATTTTTTTCTTCATACGAATCGTTGTTCCCTGCCCCACCTGTGACTCCACATGCAGTTCATCCATGAAAGCTTCCATGAAAGCAAAGCCCATTCCGGAACGTTCCATTTCCGGTCTGGTCGTAAACAACGGTTCCATGGCACGATTTACGTCACCGATTCCAACACCTTGGTCCGCCACTTCAATCCATATGGTATTTTCCTCAATCCAGCTATGTATCTTAACCTTCCCCGGCTTGCCATCATATCCGTGAATGATGGCATTTGTAACCGCCTCGGAAACTGCTGTCTTGACATCACCAAGTTCTTCTAAGGTCGGGTCAAGCCTTGCTAAAAATGCGGCAACAACCGTCCGCGCCAGACTTTCATTTTCCGAATTACTGTCAAATTCAAACATAATCTCCGATTTTTCCATTATAAAACTTCCGTCCTTTCCTGATATTTAGGAATAATCCGATAAAGCCCCGACATTCTGAAAATACGGTCAACGTTATCTCCAATTCCGGTCACAAAAGTTCTTCCTCCTAAAAAATTCATTTTTCGATGTCTTCCCATTACCATGCCAATTCCTGAGCTGTCCATAAATGTTATACCCGAAAAGTCAAATATTAATGTCCTGACATTTCCCTTCTCTATTTGTAAATCCACTACTTTGCTGATTTGTCCTGCTGTATGATGATCCAATTCCTCGCAAATGTGTAACACAAGCTGAGAGCCCGTTCGCTCCATTGAAAATTGCTCCATTTTTTTCTTTCCTTCCTTTTTTAGTCATTCGAAAAAGACCCATAGAAATTTTCTTCTATAGGTCTTCTCATTCGTTCTTTTATTCTTATTGTCCTTGTGTACCTTGCTGCTCAATCTGCTGCAAATAGTTATTTGCCTTATTCGCAATTGCGCTGTTTGGATCTACCTTAATTGCTTTTCGATACCACTTCTTTGCTTTTTTGTTATCCTGCTTTTTCTGATAACAATAACCAATCTGGTACATCGCATCCTGATGTTTCGGCTTCAGTTTCAACACATTGCGGTAAATTGCAATCGCTCCATCATAAGACGTATACGCCGTACGCTTTCCTTCATTTAAAAGGGCTTGAATCTGTGCATCCGTCACGGTATGAATGGTTGTGTAAATTTCTTTTGCTTCACTGCTTCCAAAATCGGATTTTTTGCAGTCCGCCACGGCAATTGCTGCCTGAATCTTATCATCCGCAAGATAAGCCTTGACTCCTGTCAATAACTTTTCATAACTTGCCGTTTGTTTCTGTGCAGACGAATCCGCATCCTTTATCTGTTTTTGCAGCTTGTCAACCTGCTCCTGCAAAAGTTCCTTCTCTTTCTTCAATCCGGAAATCTGGGAAGATTGCACGGCTAACTGGTCATTTGTATCTGAAATATGTGAGCCTTCTCCACTTCCGCTATTTTTCATCGTCGGCCAAAGCAGAACAAACGCTACGGCAAGTCCGACAATGGCACCGATAATCACATAGATAACCGGCATTAACGACCGCTTTTCTTCCTTGTAAGTACCCACCGGGGTTACATTCGAAAGAGGGTCTTTCTTTGACGGCTTTTTCACTAACTCTTTCTCTGAGGAAGCAGCTAAGTCACCAACTTCCTGCATATAGCGCAGTGTTGTCGTATTATTAAAGTCAATTCGCCTGGCGCGGTTTAAGCATTTTGCTGCTTTATGATAGTCTTTGTCATGAATATACAATAATGCAAGCAGCTGCTGTGCACGCACAAAATGCGGATTCAGACTCACTACTTTTTTTAATTGGATAATTGCCAAATCATCATTTCCTGCCTGTGCTGCCGCCAATGCAGAATTATACTTTTTAATCGTTTGATTTGTCGCATCCAGTGCCGTCTGATTCTTCTGAATCGTATTAATATAGTAATCCGCTGCATTGTCATCGGCCTGCAGGTATTTACTCAACACCCACTCGCTCAAAGCTGCTACGGTCTCACCCATCTCATAATAAATCAACCCAAGGAGATTTCTTGCGTTGGTATTTTTCTTATTAAACTCTAAACTTTTTTTCAAAACAACAATCGCACCTGATAAGTCACGCACTTTCGCCTTTTCCAATCCCAGATTATAATAAGTATTGGATACTCTGCGAATATAATGAATCACCGAAAGATTCTGACCGCAAAATGTGCAGAGTGTCGCTGTGTCGCTCACATTAGCGTCGCATCTTGGACATCTCATCTTTGATAACCCCTTCCTGTTTTTCATCACAATGTTCCTTTAGCATCCTGTATCAACTCTTTTACAATATCTGTCACATCTGCTAAATTATTATGATAAACAACATCTTCGACTTTCTCGATGTCCATGCTCGGCTGAAATTTTTCAAGTTCTTCCTCAAAATTAAGCATTCTCGTACCTCCTATTTGCTCTTTCACTGTCACGCATTCCCTTTGGTATTCATAATACCTATTTTGAGTAAAAAAAGCAAGTAGGAAATACGAGAATCCTTCGACAAAACATAAGTTTCCTTCACAAATTACGTCACGGTTTTGTAAAATGCGCCAAACGCTCCTTAACCTGTTCCATCATTCCCTTATATTTCTCTAATTTTTCTCTTTCCTCAGCAATCTTTTTCTCCGGTGCTTTGTTTACGAAATTCGGATTACCAAGCATACCTTCACAGCGTTTGATTTCGCCGGTAAGTTTCTTTTCTTCTTTCTTCAAACGCTCAATTTCTTTGTCAATGTCAACCAATTCTGCAAACGGAATATAGATAGTTCCATCCGCAATAACAACAGAAACCGCATCCTCGCCAATATTTTCTTTCGTTGACTGCAGTGTCACATCACTGGCAAGACCAAGCGTTGCAAAAAATACTTTATTTTCCTCGAAGATTTTTAGCACTTCTTCTTTTTCTGAAACAACGATAACCGATGCTTTTTTGCTTGGTGGCACATTCATCTCACCGCGGATGTTTCGGATGCCTTTTACTGCTTCCTTAATTCGCTCAACTTTTGCCTCATCCTCAGCAAAGTTACGGCTCTCTTTATACTTTGGCCATTCACTTACCATGATGGAAATTTCTTCATCACCCATAAGTGTACAATAAATTTCCTCTGTGATAAACGGCATATACGGATGCAGTAATTTCAGTGCATCAATTAAAACAGTTTTCAATGTGTACAAAGCTGCTGCTTTTGTTTCATCCGCATCGTTGTACAAACGTGGTTTTACCATTTCAATATACCAGTCGCAGAATTCTTCCCAAATAAAATCATAAATTTTCTGAACGGCAATTCCCAAGTCAAAGGAATCCATCAATACAGTAACATCCTTGGCAAGTGTATTCACCTTGGAAAGAATCCACTTATCTGCCTGAGTCAGCTCATCTGCGGTTACATTTTCATAATCGACATCTTCATTCTGGTCAAAATTCATCATAATGAAACGGGAAGCATTCCATACTTTATTGGCAAAGTTACGGCTCGCCTCAACACGCTCCCAATAAAAACGCATATCATTTCCCGGTGCATTTCCGGTTACCAGCGTCAGACGCAGCGCATCGGCACCATATTTATCAATCACCTCAAGCGGGTCAATTCCGTTGCCAAGTGATTTACTCATTTTTCTACCTTGGGAATCGCGCACAAGTCCATGAATCAGTACCGTATCAAACGGAACCTGTCCTGTATGCTCAAGTCCGCTGAACATCATTCGCATAACCCAGAACGGAATGATATCGTAACCGGTTACCAATGTGTTCGTCGGATAGAAATAATCCATCTCCTCCGTCTTATCCGGCCATCCAAGTGTTGAGAATGGCCAAAGGGCTGAACTAAACCACGTATCCAGTGTATCCGGATCCTGACGCATCGGCTTGCCACATTTCGGACATACTGCACTATTTTCTTTGGTTACTACCAATTCACCGCAGTCATCACAGTAAAATGCCGGAATCTGATGTCCCCACCAGAGCTGACGGGAAATACACCAGTCGCGGATATTCTCAAGCCAGTGGAAATACGTTTTATTAAAATGCTCCGGAACAAATTTTGTTTTTTCTTCTTTTACCGCATCAATCGCCGGACCGGCAAGTGGTTTCATTTTTACAAACCACTGTTTGGATACACGCGGCTCTACTGTTGTTCCACAACGGTAACAAGTTCCTACGTTATGATCGTGGTCCTCAATTTTTACAAGAGCGCCCTCTTTTTCCAAATCTTCTACGATGGCTTTTCTTGCTTCATATCGATCCATGCCCGCATACTTCTCATATTCATCCACGATTTTAGCATCGTCTGTCATCACATTAATAATCGGCAGGTCATGGCGCAGTCCAACCTCAAAGTCATTTGGGTCATGTGCCGGCGTGATTTTTACGACACCGGTACCAAATTCCATATCTACATAATCATCAGCAATCAATGGAATTTCACGGTGTACCAGAGGCAGAATCAGTTTTTTTCCAACCAAATCTTTATACCGCTCATCATTCGGATTCACGGCTACTGCCGTATCACCAAGAAGTGTCTCCGGACGTGTTGTAGCCAGATTAATATAACCGCTTCCATCCGCAAACGCATAACGCAGATGCCAAAAATGTCCTTTCTGGTCTTCATACTCTACTTCCGCATCGGAAATTGAAGTCAGGCAGTGTGGACACCAATTGATGATTCGCTCCCCGCGGTAAATCAAACCTTTATTATAAAGATTTACAAAAACTTCCTTGACTGCTTTATTACAGCCCTCATCCATCGTAAAACGCTCTCTGTCCCAATCACAGGAAGAGCCCATTTTCTTAAGCTGCGATACAATTCGTCCGCCGAATTTATCTTTCCATGCCCATGCACGTTCCAAAAACTTTTCTCTGCCAATATCGTCTTTTGTGAGTCCTTCTTCTTTCATTGCCTCAACAATTTTAGCTTCGGTTGCAATTGATGCGTGGTCTGTTCCCGGCATCCACAAAGTTTCATATCCCTGCATACGTTTAGAACGAATAATGATATCCTGCAGCGTATTATCAAGCGCATGTCCCATGTGAAGCTGACCGGTAATATTCGGTGGTGGAATCACAATCGTATAAGGTTTTTTGTTTGCATTAACTTCTGCATGAAAATATTTTTTGTTTACCCATTTTGCATATAACCGGTCTTCGATATCCGCCGGATTATATGTCTTTTCCAGTTCCTTTTTCATTCTGTTTCATAACCTCCATTCATCAAACTAGATGCCAGGGGCAAAAAGTTCAAAAGATATTCGTGCTTGCACGAATAGGCTTTTGACCTTGGGCCCCGCCAAACATGAGAAAGTAGCGATTTACAAAGTAAATCAGCGGATTTCGAATGTTTGTAGAATTGTGAAAGCTGCTTTGCAGCGAAACAATTCGTCGGCATCTGCCAACCAACATCAAAAAAGACCTGCCGTTTTCGACAAGTCATCAAAATCCTCATTGTCCACGGCATCATAAAGGACGACCTAACAGCCGTGGTACCACCTTTTTTCAAACACAGCATAACTGCCATGTTCCTCATTTTGTCTATAACGGGACAAGCCGTCAGTTCCTACTGGCCGTATCTGCCACATTCAGAACCGCTGTTTCAGAGCTACCTTCCACAAGTTTTTTCCGGGGAAATCTTACAGCCAATGAATTTCCTTCTCTGTCAGTGCCACCTGTGTACTCCTCTCCTGCACTACATTTCTTTCAATATCATACGAGAATTTTGATAAAAAGTCAAGGTTTGTTGGTGATTTGGGTTGTGACAAATGTTTTTTGTTTTCTGTAATTCCGTAGAAACCGGCGCGAACAATTGTCTCCCATCACTCCACACTCTTTTTTTTATTATATCTACCATAGGTATTCTCTTCTCTCACAAGCATTGGTTCCTCAGTCGCTATCTCACGGATATATTCTACCGGTTTGTCGGTACACTCGCTGATAAATTCTAATGGCTGCCCCATAGACAGCATCTTTTTGATAATGCTATTCTGTATTCTTTTTTCTCCTTCCTCTCTTCCTTCTTTCTTCCCTTCTTCAAAAAATTCATGTGAACTGTAGTATTTCATAATCTCATCTTCTCCTTCCCGGCATTCCTTCACACTTTTCACGATATGTCCAAAACATGCATCTTCATTTTCTTCCGTTGTTTCTTTTATGTAGCGCAGTAAATGGTCTAATTCACTGCCATCATCCAATGGAATTTCCAAATTGATATACAACTCATGCACTCCGTTTTCCACCGGATACTGCGTGCTGTATGTTCCTTCCCTGTCACGCACTGTACGAAAAATTTCATACACTGTCTGACCGCCTCCAATAAAATCGTTCATTGTAATATAAATATGGTACACATCAGGCAGTTCCTTATACGCTTTCCCTTTCTGTAAAAGGTGTGTATCAATACTTCCATTGCAGTACCTCACACGCCGCATATGGTCGTCGTCATCCGATATCTGAAACTCTACATGAATCGGCTCTTCTCCCGCCGTCTCTGCCAGAATATCCAGCACTACACTGCGATACTGCAGATTGGTGATATCGTACTGCGACGTCACCTCTGTGACCTCATAGCCTTCCCCTAAAATAATCCGTACCAAGTCCTGACAGGCCTCCTTGTCACGGAACACTACTCTGGAAAATAAATCACTGATGAGATTCATCTTCCGAGGCAGGTTTTCAAATATTGTCTGATTCATAAAATCATTTCCTCCTTTCCTGTGGTGTTTCCACAAAAGGCAGGAACATTTATATACAATCCTGCCCTATTCTTTTTTCCGGAATAAAGCAAGAGTCTTTTATAAAATAATCATAGAATCTGGATACTAAGTCTGAACCATTGCTTTTCTAGATATTTACATTATATATTGTTGCATGTGTCATGTCAAGCATCGTTTCGCGCCACAAAAAGTCGCGAAACGACTTCTTTACAGTAGCATTTTATGTTATAATAATTTAGTAAAAATACTTCACAAAGAAAAGAGGAATAAACATGGCTTGGTATGACGAATCAGTATTTTATCATATTTACCCTTTGGGATTAACGGGCGCACCGGCGCAGAATGATTATGGCGAGGTTGTCCACAGGCTTCCTAAGCTGCTCCCATGGATTGACCATATAAAAGAAATCGGATGCAATGCAATTTACATCGGACCGCTTTTTGAATCCGTAGGACATGGCTATGAAACAACGGATTACCGAACACTCGACAGACGTCTCGGCGACAATGACGATTTAAAAGAATTTGTCCGCACATGTCACGAAAAAGGAGTGCGGGTTATCTTTGACGGTGTTTTCAATCACACAGGAAGAGATTTTTTTGCTTTCAAAGACCTGCAGAAAAACCGTGAGAATTCACAATACAAAGACTGGTACTGCAATGTGAATTTTGGTGGAAATAATGAATACAACGATGGATTTTCCTATGATAACTGGGGCGGTTATAATCTGTTAGTAAAACTGAACCAGTGGAATCCACAGGTAAAAGATTATATTTACGATGTAATCCGCTTCTGGGTTTCTGAATTTGACATTGATGGCATCCGGCTTGACGCAGCAGATGTTCTTGATTTTGATTTTATGAAGGGAATGCGTCAGGTTGCCAATGAAGTAAAACCGGATTTCTGGCTGATGGGCGAAGTCATTCATGGCGAATATACACGCTGGGTTAATTCGGAAACTTTGCATTCTGTAACCAATTATAACCTGAATAAAGCTCTTTGGTCCGGCTGCAACGAGCATAACTTTTTTGAAATTGCACACACAGTAAAGCGTCTTTATGACATGGGTGGATGCCATTACCGGAACTTGGAATTGTACAGTTTCGCCGACAACCATGATGTTGAGCGAATTGCAAGTAAGATAATAAACAAAGACCATCTCGGCGTAATCTACACTTTGATGTACACACTTCCGGGGATTCCGTCTATTTACTACGGCTCCGAATTCGGTATCGAAGGAAAAAAAGAACAAGGTTCCGATGCTTCACTCCGACCACACTTAGAACTTAGTGACTATGCCGATGCAATGACTGACAATCCGCTGACTGCGCTGATTGCCAAACTCGGTTCTATCCATCAAGCGCAAAAAGCATTGTGTTATGGTGAATACAAAGAACTTCTTCTTACGAACCGCCAATATGCTTTTGCACGTTGTTATGAAAATGAAGACGTGATTACAGCCGTCAATAACGATGAGCAGTCGACAACTCTCCATATTCCGTATCAGGGACCAAAAACACAGTTTAAAGGTGCACTATCCGGCAAAGATTATATGGTGCAGAATGGTTCAATTGAAATTACACTGGATGCATGTGGCGGCGATATTCTTATTTAGAAATATTTTTTGGTTCACGGTTGACTAAATAAATTCCTGCACATACAAGCAAAAGTGCAAAAAGCGTATTTACATTCCATAGGCTGTCTTTCAGAAAAATAACTGATAAGAGGCTTCCAAATACCGGAATTAAGAAATTAAAAACTGTCACTCTACCCATCGGATTATATTTTAACAAAACAGTCCATAGGGAAAAGGCTGCTGCCGACAAGAATGCTAAATACAAAAGCAGCAGCCAGCCGGTGGCAGGTACTTCCAAAATCGAAATTCTCCCTCCAAATAAAAAACCCACACCAATCAACAAAACCGCACCCAGAATAAGCTGCCACCCACAAAGAGTAACCGGTCCCATTTTCTTTGCCGCCTCTTTGTTACACAGCGAGCCAAGTGCCGATGACACAGCAGAACAAAGCATAAAACCTTCTCCTAAAAAGGAGAGCGAACCGACAATACTACCTTTTCCGAGATTTACCACAAACACGCCAAAAAGGCCCAAAAGACACCCCGCAATTTTTCTTCCATTAATTGATTCATGATAAAAAATGCATGCCGTCACCACACAAAAAAACGCTGTACTCCCATTCAAAATTGCACCTTTTACTCCTGTCACGTGCGCCATACCAATATAATAAAAAACGTACTGCAAAGCAGTCTGGACAAATGCCACAAGTACAATCTGTCCTTTCGGCCACTGCTTTCTCCGTTCCTTTTTATGCTCCTTTTTCTCCACAAAAAAAGAAATCAAAAGAGTCAAAATACCTGCAATCAAAAATCTCGCACCGGCAAACATAAGCTGGTCTGCGGTGTCCTGACTAGCAATCCGAAACATACGGTATCCGGTTTTTATACCGGGAAATGCACTTCCCCAAAGCAGGGTACACAACACCGCCGTTGCAAACACAATCCATTTTTTTGAAAATAACTTCTGTGCGTTCATAAATATAATATTACCCTTTCACCTTTTTCTATGCAACAAAATGGCACCCCCTCAGGAAGACAGGATGCCATAAACTATCTCATTCATCAGTATCCGTAAAAAGGATTACCGGTTTGGACAAATGATATTGATAATATTTAATTACATTACCACTATACATACGCATCGGATTCCAATTGCACAAATCATAATCCTTGTGATATGGCAAATGATAATAAAAAGAATCATTCGAGCGACTGGTTTTATCGTAAGTAACCAAACTCTTTGCAAAAATTTCTTGTGGTGTCATTCTCTATCCTCCGGCCTTTCTTTTCTCCATTATATGACGGAACAAAAAATTTGGCAAGGAAAAATGAAGAAGGTTTTTGTTCTATGGCTGTTTCCTCCTCTTACTCTCCAATCCCATACTCCTGTAACAATTCTTTTTGGTAGTCTGTATCCATGATTGCTTTTTGTATATCTTCCATTCGGTTATCCGCCAACAAGCATTGGTACAATGCGTTAATTTCCTCGATTCCCTGTGAAATTCCTTGTGAAATCCCCTTTGCTATTCCACGCGCCTCTCCTTGAGCAATTCCCTTCTCTATTCCTCGCTCCTCATACATATCTAACAATACACACATATTGATTCTTCCTCCTTTTCCTTCTGTTGTCTCAATTAATTCTTTTGCTTTCCGATATCTCCTGTCATTTGTCACCGCAGACAGCCAATCTAAAAATGCTTCCGGGTGGTCTAATTGAAACTCCGTTGTTTGGAAATATTCATCCAGTTTTCTTCTGTCATTTCCACAGGACAGATAACGGACTATGTATTTAAAATCCGATTGATACTGGCAGATTGTCGTTTCTGACTGACTGGCCAGGTTAATCACACAAACCGAATACGAGGGTATCCATGGCTCCAACTCACATTTCATATCCTCCGGGAACTCCAGCATATCATTCAAACATCTTGGCTTTTCCCATTCTTTCTGACTGTAATTCAAAACCAACGTGATGACCGGACTTAATTTCTGTGAATCGTTAAGTTCCTTTGTCATCGGGTTTGGATAATTGCCGGTTTTTCGATTACTTTCCTTCACTTCCTTTATCTGCTCCATATATTTGGCGTGCTGGTATCCCATATCGCGCACCGGCATAACGTTGTTTTTGTCACTCTGATTTTCCAGACATAAGAAAAAACTTCTATTGTGCTTCTTACACTTCATCGGCACATCCATCTGTAACTGCCGAAGTTTATCATCTGATACGGCTTTCGTAATCAACTCGCCGGGTTCCCGCGACAACTCTTTCGCTGACACATAACATCTGCCACCAAATAAGTTTACATTTACAATGTCTGAAAATACATCTTTGTATTGTAGTAAATTTTTCTCTGCTAAATCTTTTGCTCCCAAACAGTATCCTCCTTAATTACCTAAATTCTTTTATTTCTATCACTACAAGGAGAACATCTGCGCCCCACCCTTGTTTGTATATATACTAGCACAATCAAAGTACAAAGTCAATATATTTGCTTACAATTGTCAGGCGACTTACGCCCCTCAAAAAGAGTCATAAATTATGCAAAACACGCCAAATTTCGGCATATAAAAAGAGCGTAAAACGACACCCCCAATAGAAGGGGCGTTCTACGCTCAAAGTTTTTATAAATCTTCCAATTGAATCTTTACAATCCATTTATCAATCGGAGTTAATTCCGTATTTGTTGCATAATAGTGAACAGTAGTCAAATCATCCTCTACAAAAAGCGTGAATAATTCATATTTTGGACATGATAAATCATGTTCATGCTAATCACACTATGCTAAAGTATAACCATAAAATTATATGAGGAGGATTTATCATGAACATATTAAAAAAACAAACCATCAGCATCGGTTTATGCTTTGCGCTTGCCGTATCGACACTTAGTGCCTTTACTCCGGCAACAGCGGCTGCAAAAGCAAAACTGGTCAAAAAGAAACTTACATTAACCGTTGGACAAAAGAAAAAGATTTCGATAAAATCAAAAAAGAAAAAAGCAAAATATTCTTTCAAAGCTTCCAACAAAAAAGCTTCCGTAAATAAATCCGGCGTTATCACGGCAAAAAAAGCCGGCAAAGTTAAAATTACCGTAAAAGAGAAGTTGAAGAAAAAAACAAGAAAGGTGGGAACCATTACGGTTACTATCAAAAAGAAAATAGCACAAAACACGACAGTTCCGGCACTTAATACGCCAACACCTGTCGTTACAGCTACCCCAGCAGCGTCTCCGAGCAATGAACCAACTACCGAACCGACCGCTACCGCTACTGCAACTGCAACACCGACTCCAAAAGTCACCCCTACTCCATTTCCTGAGAACCCTGAATTTTCAAATATTCCAAAAGGTTATACCGCAAAAAATCAGGCTAACAAAGGAGAAGTAGAACGCTTTGAATATGAATCAACAGAATACATCAGTGACGATGAATCTGCAAAAAAGACACCAATTGACCGCTATGCTATGGTTGTTCTTCCAAAAGACTATTCAAAGGCAAAAAAATATCCGGTTGTTTATATGCTCCACGGATTAAGCGACACGCCGGAATCCATGGTCGGAAACGGAATTCTTAACGATGGTGCAGGTACACAGTATGTGGTATGGAATGCCATTGCCAATGGTGATGTCAAAGAATGTATCGTCGTTTACCCATGTGTATGCTGTAACGAAGAAGGAAAAAGCAATTTTAACACAGATGCAAAAACAGCCTCTTATTATGACTACATCATTAATGACTTAACAAAAGTATTAATGCCTGCCATTAATAAAGAATATTCCACACTGACCGGACGAGAAAACACGGCGGTTTGTGGATTTTCTATGGGCGGACGCGAGACATTGAACATTGGTATAAGACGTCCTGATTTATTTAGCGGTATCGGATTATTTAACCCGGCACCGGGTGCTTTAGATGGCGGTGACATGCTTACAAAGGCAGATTTAAAACTTGCCGATGAGTACATAAACAGTACTTACATTCAGATTACAAAAGGTGCTACCGACACAGTTGTTGGCAGTAATCCAACCAATTATTACAATGCACTAAAGGCTGCCGGCATCCCATGTTCCTACTATGAAACAATGGGCGGCGACCCTGCAGGCAAAGGAAACGGTGGCCACTGGGCAACCGTTTATCATCATGGTTTGTATAATTTCTTAAAACGTATTTTCAAGTAAAAAAGAAAGGGGATTCTGAAACATGAAAAAAACATTTCTCTGCTTCAGTTTGTCCTTTGCACTTTTAGCATCTGCCCTGAACCCGTTGTTCTCGGCAGATGTTTTTGCAAAGGCAAAGTTAGCAAAAACAAAAATCACATTAACCGTAGGACAAAAGAAAAAGATTACAATAAAGGGAAAAAAGAAAAAAGCGAAGTACACATTTAAGGCTTCTAACAAAAAAGTTTCGGTAAACAAAAAAGGAGTTGTTACCGCAAAAAAAGCCGGAAAAACAAAAATTACCGTAAAGGAAAAACTTAAGAAAAAAACTAAGAAGATTGGGGTCGTTACAATTATAATAAAGAGCAAAGTATCAAATAGAAAGTCGATCGCAAGTGCGCAGCCGGCAGCCACAAATTCCGGAAATACCGGTGAAAAACCAACGACTGCACCAACAGCATCAGCCACACCAACACTGCCCCCTACTCCAACCGGCTCTCCGAAGCCTACTGCCACCCCGCGTCCAAAAGAAAATCCGGATTATTCTGATCTGCCATCCGGATTCATGAATAAAAACGAGGCTAACAGTGGCACTCTGGAAGAATTCTACTACGATTCTACAGAAGTGTCAGAGGGCGAAACCGTAAAACGTCATGCACGCGTTGCACTGCCAAAAGGATATACCGAGTCAAAAAAATATCCGGTCATCTATATGCAGCACGGTATTTTCGGTAACGAATATTCTCTTACCGGAGACAATACACAATATGTTGCCTGGAACGCTATGGCAAATGATGATATGAAAGATTCCATTGTTGTTTTTGCTAATGTTTGTGCAAACAAAGAAGGAAAAGGAACCGGCTTCAGTTTGGAACACTATAAAGCCTATGACAACTTCATCAACGACTTAACAAAGTGCCTTATGCCTGCTATCAACAAAAAATATTCTACACTGACAGGTCGTGAAAATACTGCTGTCTGTGGTTTTTCTATGGGTGGACGTGTAAGTTTGCAAATTGGATTTGAGCGACCGGATTTATTTGGTTACATTGGTGCTTTTTGTCCGGCTCCGGGTCTTTTGCCTTACACGATGAATGGAGTTACTGAACCCGGATTTTATACGGATTCCACATTTACGCTGCCAAGCGAATATTTAAATGACACTTATGTACAGATAACAAAAGGATTTAAAGATGATGTTGTAAAACAGCACCCACTTTTGTATCATCAGGCTCTACAAAAAACAAACACACCTCATGTTTACTACGAAACGATGGGTGGTGATCCAAGCGGCAGCGGCAGTGGCAACCATGAAAAAGCAGTTTACCAGCATGGTTTCTACAATTTTATGAAAAATATTTTCAAACCAAATGTAACCGTTCCGGCAGGTGCATTAAGAAAAGATGGAGTAAAAGGAACAACGGAAGAATTCGAATACGAGTCCACTGCTGTAGCAGAAGGAAAAACAGTGACCAGAAAAGCCTTAGTTGGACTTCCGGATGGATACAATCCAAAGAAAAAATATCCGGTTGTCTACGGTTTACACGGTTATGGCTGGGGCATCTATAATCTTGCTCAAGATGGTGCCACAGATGTTGTTTGGAACGGCTATGCCAATGATGTTATGGAAGAAGTAATTATGGTTTTCCCTAATATCTGTGCCAATGAATCCGGTCAGGGAGCGGGATACAATCAAGAAACTTATGACGCCTATGACAATTGTGTGAACGATATCGTAAACTGCTTAATGCCTGCTATTAACAAACATTACAGCGTCAAAACCGGACGTCTCAATACAGCCGTCTGGGGATTCTCAATGGGTGGCAGAGAAGCTTTGAATGCAGGATTTAAACATCCGGATAAATTTGGTTATATCGGTGCCTTTTGTCCCGCTCCGGGCGTTCTCCCATATAGTGCAGAAAAAGGGATTTTTACCGAAGATACTTTCACACTGCCGGATGCTTATAAAGAAAACACGTTAGTTATGATTGTAAAAGGGAAAAATGACACAACAGTAGGTAACAATCCTATCCTTTACCATAAGGCCTTGGAAAAAAATAATGTTCCGCACATTTATTATGAAACCATGGGCGGAGATGCTGTAAACCGCGGAGGTGGCGGCCACCAAAATGTCGTTTATCTGCACGGATTGTATAATTTAATGAAACGGGCTTTCCCATGCAAATAAATTTATACACAGGTCAAAAATATCACCATGTTAAAAAACAGTCGCCTTGCTTAAAATCAAAGCGACTGTTTTTTAGTCTTTTAAACAACCAACAGGTATAATCTTTACCCCTGAATCTGTTGTATACGCCATATTCGCATTTGCACAAATTACAATTAACGCTGAAGGTTCTCTATATACATCTCGTGGATGTTTTTCACTTGCCAAAGCCTTTTGATTGTATTTTTGAATAACATCCTTGAATTTCAATAGCGATTTCTCAGCTTCCGGTATTTTATTTGCCCCTATTTTTATCTCAACAAGTGCATATTTTCCATCAGCCATCTGATATACTGCATCTGCTTCCAGACCTGTATCATCCGTATAATGTAAAAGACGTGCATTGTGTTTTTCAGCATAGACCAATAAATCTCTAAGCACCATATTTTCAAATACGTGTCCAAACAAATCCAAATCATTTATAAAATAATTCGGATTGATTCCTAATGCTGCAAGACCGATTGAAGGGTCAATAAATATATGCTTTTTGGCAGACCTAATTGCTGTTTTCGAGCGAAGATGTGGCGTCCATGCATCAATATCTTTGACTACAAACAAAGCTTCCAATGCATCAACATACGATGCAAGAGTTATATCTGTAACATTCTGTGTTGCTTTTACATCTGCAAAAATATTTTTTCGTTTTGCACTTGTAGCCATATTTCTTGCATAGGACCACAACAAACTTCTCGCCCATTCTGGGTTTCTATTTATGCCATCTATCGCTGATATATCCTTTTGATAGATTTGCCTATAATAATCTTTTGCAATTTCTAATTTAGCAGTATCCTTTGTTAATGCCATACACCTTGGCCAACCACCTCTGCAAGCGGCAAAAAATAAATTTTCCAATTTCAAATCAGACACGATGCCATCAATATCATAATTTTTCTCATTTAAAATTTTAGACAAAGATATTTCCCCATTGGATTCACCTGTCTCAAACAAAGTCATAGGATACATTGTTACTTCTGTTATTCTTCCTGTCCCCGTATGCGGTGTACTGATTTTTTTACTTGCAGAGCCCGTCAAATAATACTCGCCAACTTTCTCCGGACTATCATCACATGCTTTCCTTATGGTGCCCCAGATTTTAACTGCATCTTGCCACTCATCAAATAAAATCGGTTTGGGGTTTTTAAGAAATAGTTTGGGAGCGGTTTCTGCTACAGCAATATAACCATCTCTTTTATCCTCATCTTGAAATTCGATAACCGTTTTGCAACGCTCTTTCGCTGTCCTTGTTTTCCCACACCCCTTTGGACCAGTTATACTAACTGCATTAAATGCCTCCGTTCTCTTATCTATTACGTCATCAACAATTCTTCTTATATACTCCATAATTATTCCCCCTCGTACATTAAATATATTTTACTACATATTCATGACTTACTGCAAGCGTATTTTGTATTTTTCGGCAAATTTATTTTACTTTTTTCGGCTATTCTATTTTGTGTTTTTCGGCAGATTTATTTTACTTTTTTCGGTTCTTTCTTTACCCACCATACACAGCGCACTCGCCAAGTTCTTCTTCAATTCTAAGAAGCTGGTTATACTTAGCCACCCGGTCTGTGCGCGCCGGTGCGCCGGTTTTAATCTGCCCGGCATTCATGCCGACTGCAATGTCTGCAATCGTAGTGTCTTCCGTTTCACCCGAACGATGACTGACAATGGCATTCCATCCGGTCGTCTGTGTCATTCGAATCGCCTCGAGAGTTTCTGTCACGGTTCCAATCTGATTTGGCTTGATTAAGACCGCATTTGCCGCCTGAAGTTTAATTCCCTTTTCGATACGTTTGGTATTTGTAACAAACAAATCATCACCAACAAGCTGCACTTTATCTCCTAATTTATCCATGAGTTTCTGCCAGCCCGACCAATCTTCTTCTGCCAGTCCGTCTTCAATCGAAACAATTGGGTACCTGCGGCACAAATCACACCAAAAATCAATCATTTCATCAGTACTTTTGTACTCACCGGATTTCCAGAACAAATACTCGCCCGGTCTTCCTGCTTTCACAGCCTCCTCATACATTTCTGTGCTGGCACCATCCATAGCAATCGAAAAATCCTCGCCCGGACGGTATCCTGCTTTTTCAATAGCCCCTGTAATAAAAGAAAGTGCCTCGTCCTCATGAGCAAGATGCGGTGCGAATCCACCCTCATCACCAATGGAGGTGGCAAATCCCTTTTCTGCCAACAGTTTCTTCAAGGTAGCGTATACATTCACGCACCACTCCAAACACTGGTGAAAAGAAGATGCTCCTATCGGCATAATCATAAACTCCTGAATCGTTAAACTACTGTCCGCATGTTTTCCGCCATTCATAATATTCATCATCGGAATCGGCATAACACGCGCGTTTGGTCCGCCCAGATACTGATACAACGGAACACCGAGCTGTTTTGCTGCCGCCTTTGCCACAGCAAGCGATGTACCCAAAATTGCATTAGCACCCAGTTTTGCTTTGTTTGCGGTACCATCTTCACGTATCATCAGCGTATCAATTTCCACCTGATTTAATGCATTTTTCCCTTCCAATTTATCGGCAAGAATGTCATTAATATTTTCTACCGCACGCTTTACGCCATTTCCACGGTAACGCGGCAATTCACTGTCTCGCAGTTCCACTGCTTCAAACGCCCCCGTAGACGCTCCGGAGGGAACGGATGCTCTGCCCGCTGCCCCTCCGCACAATTTTACCTCTACCTCAATCGTTGGATTTCCTCTGGAATCTAAAATCTCTCTTCCTCGTATCGTATTAATTCGAAATGTCTGTATCATAAAAAAAGCCTCCTGTTTTCGATTAGTATAAACAGAAGGCTTCTTTCCTATACGATTATTTTTTGTGCTTTTTATTTTTCTTATTTTCCTCGTCCTCAAACGACTTATCCAACTGCTCTAACAGTTTTTTCTGCTCTTTGGTAAGCTTTGTCGGCACATCCACAACCAAATCCACATAATGGTTGCCTCGCATTTTGCGGTTACGAAGGGACGGAACTCCCTTACCACGCAAACGAACTCTTGTACCGGTCTGCGTTCCTGCCTTTACATTGTATGCGACATCGCCATCAATTGTCGGGATAACCACATCTCCGCCAAGAACAGCTCTTGGATAAGAAATCCGTACGGTTGAGTAAATATCATAATCCATGCGCTGGAAATCTTTGTGGCGTTCTACATATACTTCTACAAGCAAATCACCGCGGGCACCGCCATTTTTACCCGGTTCTCCTTTGCCACGCAGACGAACGCTCTGTCCGTGGTCGATTCCTGCCGGAATGCTGACCTGCAATTTCTCTTTTTTGCTTGTATAACCCTGTCCGTGACAAGCCGGACATTTTTCCTTAATAATTGTACCTTTACCGCCACAAGCCGGACATGTAGTAACATTCTGCACCATTCCGAAAAGTGACTGCTGTGTCTGAACAATCTGTCCTCGTCCGCCGCATCGCTCACATTTGACCGGGCTGGTTCCTGCTTTGGCTCCGCTTCCCCCACAAGTTTTACATTCAACTTTGGATGGAATTTCAATTTCTTTTTCCGTACCAAAGCAAGCTTCTTCAAATGTAATTTTTACCTGTGTCCGCAGATTTGCTCCGCGCTGTGGGGCATTCGGATCTGCACGCCGGCTTCTGCCGCCGCCAAATCCTCCACCGAATAAATCTCCGAAAATATCTCCGAAACTGCCAAAGATATCATCCATATTCATATTGGTGAATCCACCGCCGCCACCGGCACCACCATCAAAAGCGGCATGACCAAACTGATCATACTGGCGTCTCTTTTCCGGGTCACTTAATACGGCATAAGCCTCAGAAGCTTCCTTGAATTTTGCTTCTGCTTCTTTATCACCCGGATTCGTATCGGGGTGGTACTTTTTGGCTAATACACGATAGGCCTTTTTCAGCGCTGCCTCATCGGCATTCTTGTCTACGCCAAGGACTTCGTAATAATCTCTCTTGTCTGCCATGTCTCCTCCACTCTCTTTCTATCCTTTTACGTGCAAATAACCCGCGTGATTCTCATCATCGCGGGCATTCGCCCTTCTCACGGTTTCTGGTTTCCT
>OHDA01000450.1_pt1 | contig 20820 bp, 13 predicted proteins | sample 1566881 | NCBI WGS metagenome assembly OHDA01 (sample SAMEA3879585, study PRJEB24766) | human gut metagenome | biome: human-associated habitat; feature: feces | place: USA | collected 1985/1987
TCATCCTGAGCCAGGATCAAACTCTTCGTTGTTGTTATCTTGTTTCTTATTTTTTCTGTTTCAAAACATGACAGCAAACGCGTCTGTCCCGGACTTCTAATCCTCCGCCGGAGTCGCCTCCGTCGGGGTCGGTTTCAGGAACTGACACCGGCTTGCCTTCATTACTGAAGTGCCGGCCTCATTTTATTAGCTCTTGTACTTTCTTGTCTTTGTCTATTGTAAGTCTTTCAATGTCCTCGGGGATTTCCCTGCCCCGCTTCCCGTCGCCCGCAGGCCGCCGGTTTTCGTGAGGCGGAAAAACTTTGCAAAGGTAAGAAGAAAATCTGTAACCTCCAAATTTTTCTTCAACTTTTTTTTGCGTCGCTTCCGTTTCGGAGTTCCTGTCAGTGTCGGTGTCGTGCCCCGCGTCAGCTGCGTAGTAGCTTCCTCCGGCGCCGTTACCGGCCTGCCTTCTCCCCTCGGAAGCTCGCTTGCTTCCCGAAAGCGAGTGCAAAGGTATGCACTTTTTCCTCCACCACCAAATATTTTTACAACTTTTTTTCATCAAAATTTAACCAAAAGCCGCCAAGCTATTGATAATCAAAACATAAAATATTTATTTATCTCTTCCTCCACAATCCATATCATAACTCTTTACGACCTGACCGTAAGGAAAGCCACAATAATTAATTATACGTAGTGTTGATAAATAATATTTACGCCATATTGGGACAATGAAATTTAATTTGTAATTTTGGGAACTTATTTGAGGCTGTTATTGCCGACTGCACCACATTAATATAGGAATCTCATATATGGAATCATTCATACATCTGCACGTACACTCGCAGTACTCTGTACTTGACGGACAGGCATCAATCAATGCCCTGGTCGACAAGGCCATGGGCGACGGAATGCCCGGACTGGCACTGACCGACCACGGCAACATGTTTGGCGTCAAGGAAATGTACAATTATATAAAAAAGAAAAAAAGCAAACTGAAAGGTGAAGTCGAAAAACTTGAAAAACAGCTTGCCGAAGCCACCGAAGCCGGCGATGCAGACAAAATCGCCGCGACCGAAAAAGATATCGCCAAGGTCAGGAAAAAATTAAATTTCAAACCGATATTCGGCTGCGAGATGTATGTGGCGAATACACGCCTTACGGAACACACCGACAAGCGAGACACCGGACGCCATCTCGTCGTACTTGCAAAAAACGCAGTCGGCTACCACAATCTGATCAAACTCGTGTCTAAAGCCTGGACAGAGGGATTTTATTCCCACCCGCGTACCGACAAATTCGAGCTGGAGAAATACCACGAAGGACTTATCATTTGCTCGGCATGCCTCGGCGGAGAACTGCCGCGTCTCATACAGGCCGGAGAAATCGAGGAAGCCGAACGCCAGGCCGAATGGTTCAAAAGCATCTTCGGAAATGACTATTATATAGAATTGCAGCGACACAAAGCCACCGTGCCGCGGGCAAATCATGCCGTATTCGAAATACAGGAACGCGTCAACCCCGAACTGATACGCATAGCACGCAAATACGACATAAAACTCGTATGCACCAACGACGTACATTTCGTCAACGAAGGAGATGCCGAAGCCCACGAACGCCTCATCTGCGTGTCGACAGGCAAAAAACTTTCCGACGAAGGCCGAATGCTCTATTCCAAACAGGAATGGATGAAAACACAGTCCGAAATGAACGAACTGTTTAAAGATATCCCGGAATCCTTGTCCAACACCATTGAGATTCTGGACAAAGTGGAGACATACGACATCGACCACGCCCCCATCATGCCCTTCTTCGAAATTCCCAAAGAATTCGGCACCGAAGAAGAATACCGTCAGCGCCTCACCGAACAAGACCTTTTCGACGAATTCACCCGCGACGAAAACGGCAACGTCGTCCTCAGTCAGGAAGAAGCGGAAAAGAAAATAAAGAAGCTCGGGGGCTACGACAAGCTCTACCGAATTAAATTTGAAGCCGACTATCTTGCCAAACTGGCTTACGAAGGAGCCGAACGCCGTTATGGCAAAGACCTTAACGACGAACTACGCGAACGCATTAAGTTCGAGCTCCACATCATGAAGACCATGGGCTTCCCCGGCTACTTCCTTATTGTGCAGGACTTCATTAACGCCGCACGTCAGAAACTCGATGTCAGCGTCGGGCCCGGACGTGGTTCAGCCGCCGGTTCAGCAGTAGCCTACTGCCTTGGCATCACGCAGATTGACCCTGTGAAATACGACCTGCTTTTCGAGCGTTTTCTCAACCCCGACCGTATCTCGCTTCCCGATATCGATATCGACTTCGACGACGACGGTCGTGCACGCGTATTAAAATATGTGACCGAAAAATATGGCGAGGAAAAAGTGGCGCACATCATCACCTACGGCACGATGGCAGCCAAATCGGCAATCAAGGATGTGGCACGCGTGGAAGACCTTCCGCTCTCCGAAAGCGACCGCCTGACCAAACTTATACCGCGCCACATGCCCGAAGTCAACGGCAAGGAACTCCCCGCCACGCTCAAAAACTGCTACGAACATGTGCCGGAATTCAAGACCGAGCTGCAGAACGGCAATGAAACCATAAAGGAAACTCTCATGTATGCCGAGCAACTCGAAGGCAATGTGCGAAATACCGGCGTTCATGCCTGCGGCGTGATAATATGCCGCGATGATGTCACCGACTGGGTTCCGGTGAGCACTGCCATAGACAAGACCGACGGACGCGTGCTCGTAACACAGTACGAAGGCCGCGTCATCGAAGAAACCGGCCTTATCAAAATGGACTTCCTCGGATTAAAAACACTCTCAATCATCAAGGAAGCAGTAAAAAACATCAAACTGACGCGCGGCATCGACCTCGACATCGACAATGTGCCCATCGACGACCCCAAAACCTATCAGCTATATTGCGAAGGTCGCACAACAGGCACATTCCAGTTCGAGTCGGCCGGCATGCAGAAATACCTGCGCGAACTCCAGCCATCTACCTTTGAGGACCTCATAGCAATGAACGCCCTCTACCGTCCGGGCCCTATGGACTACATCCCCGACTTCATCGCCCGCAAGCACGGTAAATCGCCCATCACCTACGACATCCCGGTCATGGAGAAATACCTCAAGGACACGTATGGCGTCACTGTATATCAGGAGCAGGTCATGCTTCTGTCACGTCTGCTCGCCAACTTCACCCGAGGCCAGAGCGACACCCTGCGCAAGGCAATGGGTAAAAAACTCATCGACAAGATGAACGAGCTCAAAGGCAAATTCCTCGAAGGTGGCAAAGCCAACGGCCACAACGAGGATGTCCTCAAAAAAATATGGGCAGACTGGGAGAAATTCGCGTCGTATGCCTTCAACAAGAGCCACGCCACCTGCTACAGCTGGGTAGCGTTCCAGACCGCCTACCTCAAGGCCAACTACCCCGCCGAATACATGGCAGCCGTGCTCAGCCGCAACCGCAACGACATCACCAAGCTCACCAACTTCATGGACGAGTGCAAATCACTGCACATTCAGGTAAAAGGCCCCGACGTCAATGAAAGTTTCGGCGACTTTGGTGTCAACGCCAAGGGCGACATACGTTTCGGCCTCGCCGCCATCAAAGGCGTGGGCGAGAACGTAGCTGATGTAATAATCGAGACTCGAGCGAAAGGCGGCCCGTTCACCTCCATCTACGATTTTGTGGAACGCGTACCGCTCGCAACACTCAACCGCCGAACGTTCGAGTCGCTTGCCCTTGCAGGGGCATTCGACTGCTTCGACGGCCTCCAGCGAGAGGATTTCTTCGAAAAAAACAACCGCGACGAGAGCCTGTCCGAGCAGCTCCTGCGCTACGGACAGCTGTTCCAGAAAGCGAGTCAGGAGCAGACAGCATCACTCTTTGGCGACGAGGATATCTCGCTCAACACCGCCGGACGTCCGGCCATCCACCCTGCTGTACCCTGGTTTGACGTCGTCCGGCTCGAAAAAGAGCGTGACCTCGTCGGCATGTATCTGTCAGCCCACCCGCTTGACCCGTACTATATGGAACTGACCCACGGCTGCAACACGACTTTGAAAGATTTCGCCGAGAAAAACGATATAGTGGAAGACCGCGACATCTCTTTCGGAGGAATGGTAATATCTTTTGAAGAACGTCCGACAAAAAAGGGCGACATGTACGGACGCCTGAAAATTGAAGATTACACCGGCTCGGCCGAATTGATGCTGTTCAGAAACGACTACATCAAATTCGCCAATTTCGGTAAAATCGGCACTCCTATATACGTCACCGGCCGATATGCAAAAGCCTATAACGGCGAATTGCGCTTCATGATTACTGACATCAAACTCCTGTCGGAAATGAGCGGACACCTTATCAACTCCGTGACGATAACGCTTGACAAAACCGATGTCAACGACGCGCTCATAGATACTCTCATGGAGCACATCAACGGCTCGACCACCAACCGCGGCACGCTCAACTTCAGGCTCTTTGACGGCGAGGCCAACCGCACTATCCTTATGACGTCAGACTTGCGCATCCCGCTCAACCGCAAACTCGCCACGCTCCTCGACGACATGAATCTCGAATATAAGTTTAACTAAATAAAATCAACTAACATTATGGCATTTAAATTTACTGACAGCAATGTCAATGAGACAATAGCATCGGGCAAGCCCGTAGTTATCGATTTCTGGGCCACATGGTGCGGCCCCTGTGTAGGCATGTCGCCTATTATCGACGAACTGGCCGAAGAATACGCCGGCAAAGTGGTGATAGGCAAATACAACGTTGACGAAGAGGGCGAATTTGCCGCCGCCAACCGCGTGATGTCTATCCCGACATTCCTATTCTATAAGAATGGCGAAAAGACCTCCATACGTCTCGTAGGCTCTCAGACCAAAGACTTTATGAAGAGCAAGATTGAGGAACTTCTCTCACTCTGACATAGTATAATGCAAGCCACACCCGGCCGGAAAGGACGCATCGCGATTATCCGCATCGTCCTTTCCGGCTGTTTTTATAACCGATATTTGGAAAATTGGCGCTATTTTTAGGCAAATCAATATAAAAACGTAAAAAAATATTGCAGAATTTAAGAAAATTTCATACTTTTGAAGCGATTTTGTGCTAAATTATATTCAATTGTATTTCTCAGGTAAAGATTTGTAAATTAAGCAAATATAGTAACATTTAAATAAACAGTTATGAAGTTAATTTATGGTGTGTTGTCGTCAGCGTTGCTGATTGCCGCAGGCAGTAGCTGTAGCGACGACTACAATCCGGGCGGGGGTACATCCGGTAAGATCAACCCGCAGCTCGACCTTGATGTGAATGCGATAACATCGCGTTCCACATCGGCCGGCCGCGATGCATCTCCCGTATCGGTCAATGATTTGAAGCTGCGGCTCAGTTCAACCGATGGTTCATTTGTCAAGGAATGGAATTCCATCGCCGATTTTGACAACAACGAATTGTTCAAGGTCGGTACCTACACCCTTGAGGCCATTTACGGCGACGTAGAGGACGAAGGTTTTGAAAAGCCTTATTACTATGCCTCCACCCAGCTCACAGTGAAAGAGAATAAAGTGACACAGGTGTCGATGAACGCACAGCTCACAAACTCGATGGTCAGCATAGCCACGACCGAGGCATTCCGTTCCTATTTCACCAACTATTCATTCCAGGCTCATGCCGAAGGTGGCGATTATGTCAACTTCACAAGCACCGAGACGCGCCCCGGCTATCTCCGTCCGGGCAAAGTCACTGTTACGGCCGATGTCACCAAACCCAACGGATTGAGCGCAACTCTCGAAGCTGCTGTTTTCGTTGCCGAACCAAAACATCACTACACCGTGACAATTGATGTCAACAACGGACAGGCCGGCGACGCACAGCTCGTCATCACCTACGACGACATGCTCAGTCAGGAAGACGTCTATATCGACCTTAGCGATGAAATACTCAGTGCTCCGGCACCAGCTGTCATCGCGCAGGGCTTCGAGGCAGGCACCACCGCCACCGTCATCGAAGGCTCATCTGACGCTGCAGCCCCCGCATTCTTCATCAATGCCGAAGGTGGCATCAAGTCCGTAGTGCTCTCGACCAGGTCCACATCTCTCATCGAGCAGGGCTGGTATAACGAGATTGACCTTGCCGCCGCCACTCCGGCGCAGCAGTCTAAGCTGAAATCGCTCGGTCTCGACGTCAAGGGCCTTTTCGGCAATATCGACCGAATGGCGCAAATCGACCTCTCAGGCGTACTGTCACACATCAGGTATCTTGAAGGAAGCGACAACGTATCTGAATTCACAGTCGTAGCCAAGGACAACTACAGCAAGGTCAGCGACCCGTTGACATTCTCAGTGAAAGTCGAGCCCATCGTGATTGGCCTGTCCGAAGATGTCACGCCAAGTGTCGGCGCCTCCACAATGACTGTGGCTCTTAACTACAACGGAACAGACGTAGCCCGAAATGTAAAAATACAATACAAAAATCTCCGCGGCACATGGAGCGACGCCACAATCACAAAAGTTACTGAAGTATCCGACAACAACTATATAGTGGAAATCGACGGCATTCCAGCCGATGACACGACAGTTACACTTCGTGCCGTCGCTGCCGGAAAAGAGAGCGATGAGGTCACTATTGCCAAAGGCGGATTCACCATCGCATCTACAGCCAACGACATGTTCGCGACACGCGCACGTATCGTTCCCGCATATTTCGATGATGAACTCGAAGCAGCAGCCTCGTCAGTAAAATACGAAATTTCGGAAGACGGCTCCAATTTCACGGCAGTAAGCCACACAATGGATAGCGACGGTTCGTCATGGCTCGCCGGCCTCCCCTCAGGCAAAAATCTTACCGTCAAGGCAACAATCAACGGTAAGATTGCAAAAACTGAAATCACCACTGAAGAAGCTGCTCAACTTCCCAATTCAAAAATGGAAGAATGGTGGATGGCACGAAGCGGCGGGAACTGGCAGTTCTACTACGCATTTGCAGAAGGCACCGAAGCCTCCATGCAAGCATGGGATACAATCAATGAAGAAACCACATCCGAACCTGGAAGCGGGCCATTCGGCGGGGCTGCATATAAAGCCTTATCCAGTACAAAGCCGGATGCAGCTGGCCATGACGGACAGTGTGCATTGATACGTACCGTTGCGTGGGGAGAGAATAATACAGCCGGAGGCTCAATAAGCACTGTCGATCACATCTCTGCCGGACAGCTCTATTTAGGTAAATTCAATGCAATCGGTCAGACTCCTAATTACGGATACCACTTCACATCGCGTCCCGTGTCATTATCCTTCTGGGCTAAATACCAGGCGCAAAAATCTGACGACTACGGAAGCGCAGAAATTCGTGTCTTGGATGCATCAGGCAATGAAATTTGCAGCAACTCGATAGACATTAGCACAGACCATGGCAATTGGGAAATATTCACAATGCCGTTACAGTATCCTGTCAATGCACCAAAAGCGGCCTCAATTGTAGTCATATTCAAATCTACCGCACATCCCAATGGCGCGACTAAAGGCTACATCAAGCTGCCCGGATTTGCTGCCGGAAAAGGAACCGAAGTTATAGGCGGACAGCTCTACATTGATGACATCAATTTAACCTATTAATAGAAATTACTGAACATGAAATATAAAATATTTTCAGCTTTAGCAATCGCGACGTTCATGATGTCATCATGCCATGACAACTGGACACCCGCGCCCGAAGATGAGGGCGACGGACAATTGCGAATGGAAGCTATCGACGTCACCAACGCCGAAAATGTAATCAAACGGGCCGGAGTCGACGTAAGCAACTTTATCGTCACCGTCAACGATGCCGAAGGCAAACAGATGCAGCAGTGGAAATTTGCCGAGATGCCCGAAATCGTAACTCTTCCCGTAGGAGAAGGCTACACAATCGACGTCATCTCACACAACCAGGAGAAAGCTGCGTGGGACGCTCCTTTCTTCAAAGGTACATCCCAGAAATTCGACATCGTAAAAAACCAGCTCACCAATGCCGGCACAGTGACATGCAAACTCTCCAACATCAAAGTCTCAATCAGATTTTCCGAAGATTTGAAAAAAATCATGGAAGACGACTGCAAAGTGACCGTAATTGCCAACGATGAAGGACGTCTCGAATTCTGCCCCGAAGAAACCCGCTCAGGCTATTTCCAGGCCATCGAAGGCAGTTCGACACTGATTGCGACCTTCTCCGGCACAATCTACGGCAACTACGAGGAGATACGCAAAGTATACACCGATGTTGAAGCCGGTCAGCACCGCATCATCACTTATAGCGTGAAAGGCGGCGACCCGACCATACCCGACGAATCAGGCAATATCGACATCACCGACGGCATCACTATCGACATGTCGACAATCGACGAAAGCATCGAAGGCAATGTAGCGCCCGACGAAGATGTGATTGACGGCGACCGTCCCGGTCACGAAGACCCCGAAGACCCGGACAACCCCGATAATCCTGACAATCCCGATGACCCCAAGGATGAATACTTCACATTCGATACAAGCATTTCGCTCACAGAGGTCAATCCGGCGGTTGAAGGCAATGACTACAGCGTCGTAATCAAATCGGTCAATCCATTGACCAACCTCAAGGTAAAAATTGAGTCAGGCTATCTGACCGACGAGTTCCTCGGCAGCGTGGGTCTGGTCACCGAATTCGACCTCGCCAACCTGCCCCCCGACCTTGAACAGACTCTCGGCGACCCCGAAGGTTTCAACTTCCCCGTCGGCGACAATGTAAAAGGTCAGACCGAGGTTACATTCAACCTCACCCCGTTCATTCCCTTGCTCAACCTCAGCCCCACCCCGAATGATATTCATAAATTCCATCTGACGGCCGTTGACGATAAGGGAAATGAGAAAACAGTAGTATTAACCTTTATTTCAGGAGTAGAATAACGATGAGAAAAATATATATCGCAGGAGTACTTGCCGCCGGACTGACACTGGCCTCGGCATGCTCCGACAATCATGATTACGCTCTTGAGGGAGAAGGAAAAGTGATGCTGACCGCATCGTTCAGCAATGATGTCAAAGTGGCTTCCCGCGCCACACTCGAGGAGGAACTTTCCTCATCGACCATCATCTGGATTTCAGGCTCAAAAGGCCTTGTACGCAAATACGAAGGACTACAGAACCTTCCCGCCGACGGCATAAAACTGCTTGGCGGAAACTATGTGGCCGAAGCATGGGCCGGAGACAGCCTCTCGGCCTCATTTGATGCGAAGTACTATAAAGGCCGCGCTCCCTTCACCATCACATCGGGTACCACCCGCGTGGAACTACCCTGCCGCATCGCCAACGTCGTTGCGTCGGTCGATTATTCCGACAATATCGACGGCGTGCTCACCGACTATACCATTACCGTAGGCCACAGCCGTGGTTCGCTTGACTTCGTGGGCAAAGAGACACGCAAAGGCTACTTTATGATGCCCTCCGGCTCGAAAAATCTGACATGGTCGCTCAAAGGCAAACTGGCCGACGGCTCCGCTTTCACCAAAGAAGGTGTAATCGAAAATGTCCAGCCCGCTACCGAGTATGTGCTCCACGTCACCTACACACCATCTTCAAGCGACAACGGCGGCGCATTCATCAATATCGTCATCGACGAGAGCACAATCGACTCCGAGGACGAGATTCTGATAACGGTAGCCCCCAAAATCGTCGGCACATCCTTCGACATCAAGCAGGGCATTACCGGCCAACCGGGTATGTTTGATAAAAAATCGCTCTATATCACCGCATCTTCGGCGCTTAAGAATGTAGTTCTCGACTGTCCCCTTCTTGCAACAGTCATCGGAGGCAACGACATTGACCTGATGACCGCCGACGCAAGCGTATGCACCTCGCTCAATGCCGCGGGTATCGAATGGAACTATGTATACAACGAGGCCGACGACATCTCCAACATGAAAATCAACTTCAACGAGGAGTGGCTCAATGCAATCCCCGCAGGCGAGTATCAGATGAACGTCACGGCAACTGACGCGCTCGGCAAGAAATCGGTGGTCGCCATGCCGATAACCGTCACCAACGCCAAGGCTGAGGCAGTCGAGGTAAGCGCAGCGGCTCCCACCACCTGGGCTACATCGGCCATGATTTATGGCCGTCTGCTCGACGCATCGGTCACCGACGGTCGTCTTGAATACCGCAAAGCCGGCGACACAGCCTGGACAGCTGCCGAAACAGCTATTGATGGCGTAAATCTCTCAGCCGAACTTACTGGTCTTACCCCCGGCACTACTTACGAATACCGCGTGGCATGCGCCGGTTTTGAAAGTGCGCCGAAGACTATCACTACCGAAGCCAATCTCCAGCTCCCCAATGCAAGTTTCGAAGACTGGCAGATAAAGTCAGGCAGAAACGGCAACCTTATCTACGCCGAAGGCGACGAGATGTTCTGGGATTCGGGCAACCACGGTTCCGCCTCGCTCTCCAAGCAGGTGACTACCCCCGACGGCACCCACAAGCACTCCGGGCAGTATTCCGCCCTCCTCACTTCCCAAAAAGTAGCATTAATGGGTATCGGACGATTCGCGGCAGGCAATATCTTTATCGGACAATATCTCAAAACCGACGGTACTGACGGTATCCTCGGTTGGGGACGTCCGTTCGCCTCACGACCAAAAGCACTGAAAGGATACTTACGTTATCAGCCAGGAGAGATCAAATACAATGATTGCAAAATTGATGATAAGACTGCGGAAATGGCCTCTCACGTAGGACAGACCGACCAAGGTATCATCTATATCGTAATCCTCTCCGACGACAACAAGATGACTGCCAGTGCTACCGATTCCGGAAAGGAAAAGACATGGCCTATTGTTGTCGAGACCAAATCCGGACAAGTGTTCGACGTCAACCGGCCCAACGTGCTTGGTTACGGACAGCTTATCGTAGACGCCACCCAAGGCGACGGCATGATTGAATTCAATATTCCGATTGAATACTTCAGGACCGACATCAAGGGCGCCAACATAGCCATCACCTGCTCCGCATCGCGCTACGGCGACTACTTCTGCGGAGGCGACTCGAAAATGTGGATTGACGATTTCGAACTCGTCTATTAATACTCCGGCAATTCTGCCGACATATTCCGGCCTGCGGGGAGACTTTCACAGTCTCCCCGTTTTTATTACGCGTTCCAATTTCATCACGATTAATTTTGCATACCTGCTTAAAATGCGTAAATTTGCAATCGGATTTTTTAGAGACCTCTTAGTTTTCAATAGATGTACCGACCCAAGCGACTATATACGTTCATGCTGCAGACATTCCTTCCGGTGTTTGTAATGACGTTTTTCATCTGCTTGTTCATCGTCCTGATGCAATTCCTGTGGCGTTATATCGACGACCTCGTGGGAAAAGGACTTGAGATTACCGCCATCGGCGAACTCTTCTTCTATGCTGCATTGACCATGGTGCCGATGGCTCTCCCCCTTGCCATACTCCTTGCCTCGCTCATGACGTTCGGCAACCTCGGTGAGAAATTCGAGCTTACGGCCATGAAGGCGTCGGGAGTGTCGCTCCTCAAGACAATGCGTCCGCTCATCATACTCATCCTTCTCATAGCCGGCGGCGCATTCTTCTTCCAGAACAACGTACTGCCTGTAGCTCAGGTGAAGATGTACACCCTGCTCTACTCCATGAAGCAGAAATCGCCCGAAATGGAGATTCCGGAAAAAGCGTTCTACGACCAGATACCGGGTATCAACATCTACGTGGAAGAGAAGGATCAAGTCAGCGGCACGCTCCGCGAACTCATGATCTACGACATGAGCGGCGGCACTGACAATACCCGCATCATAGTGGCCGATTCCGGCAGAATATCACTCACCCCCGACAAGACACGACTGCTGCTCAACATATATCAGGGCGAACAGTTCGAAAACCTGCGCTCCACCACGGCCGGAGTCCAGTCCAACAATCTTCCCTACCGCCGCGAGACTTTCGCGCAGAAAGACATCATAATCCCGTTTGACGCCAATTTCAACCGCATGGACGAATCGGCCATGCGCAAACAGTATGTCGGCAAAAACATTACGGAACTGCATGCAACAATTGACTCCGTTCAGGCGCGAGTCGACAGCGTAGGCCATGTATATGCCGGCGAAATAAAGGAAAAGCCATATTTTGCGTTGCCATATTATACGACCTACACCACCTCCGAAGGGACAACACGTGCACCACAGAAAGAAATCTCGCTTGACAGGCCACTTGATATCGACTCCCTTTTCCATAACAATTCGGGACTCGATGAAGCCACCATCATAAACCAGGCCCTCTACAAAGCCCGCAGCGTCAAGATGGACTATGAATACAAGAGCAAACTGATGGAGGAGGACCGCAAGCAGATACGCCGCCACGGCATCGAGCTTCAGAAGAAATTCACGCTGTCGTTCGCTTGCATAATATTCTTCTTCATCGGAGCACCGCTCGGCGCCATCATACGCAAAGGCGGTATCGGCCTGCCGCTCGTAGTGTCGGTAATCCTGTTCATCATCTACTACATCATTGACAATACAGGCTACAAGATGGCAAAGGACGGTCGTGTCAGCGTAATTGAAGGTATGTGGCTAAGTTCAGCAATACTTCTGCCGCTCGGCATATTTTTCACCTACAAGGCCGTGCACGACTCCGGCGTGTTCAACATAGACGCTTACAAGGCGCTTTGGGCAAAATTGCGCGGAAAGCACAAACGTACGCTCGAGCCTAAAGAGTTCACACTTAATGAGGTCACTCCTCAGGGTGCGCTCGAGGTAATATGTAATTTCGACAGCGACCTCAAATCATTCCGCGACAACTACCGCCGTATGTTCCCGCTGCGCAAACTCGTAGTCAGACTGTTCGGCACAAAACAATCGGCTGAATGCATGCGTTCAATGAATGTGCTTATTGACTATCTGGCCAACTCGCGCAGCTATCAGGTGATTTCGATATTGAACAAATATCCCTATAAGATCAGTCCCCGCGACATGAATCTGCTTGTCGAGAACAATGAACTGCTGCGGCAGTGGTTCGCCGCGGAATCGCAGAAAGAACAGGATTCAGGAGATAATGAATGACAATGTAAGACTACATTACTCAATACAACCGATATGGAAGATATTAATAAAGAAGATATAAAATTAGATAAGATTGAGGATGCCATCGCCGACTTCGCAGAAGGCAAAATGGTGATTGTTGTCGACGATGAGGACCGCGAGAATGAGGGCGACCTCATTGTTGCAGCTGAAAAAATAACTCCCGAGCAGGTCAATTTCATGCTCAAGAACGCCCGCGGCGTGCTTTGCGTGCCGATGACGATATCGCGCTGCCGGGAGCTTGAACTGCCGCATCAGGTCGACGTAAACACATCAGTGCTCGGCACACCGTTCACCATCACTGTCGACAAGCTCGAAGGATGCAGCACCGGCGTATCAATCAACGACCGTTGCGCCACAATCCGTGCCCTCGCCGACCCGGCATCTACCGCCGCCACATTCGGACGTCCCGGCCATATCAATCCGCTTTATGCTCAGGACGCCGGTGTACTGCGCCGCTCGGGCCACACCGAAGCTGCTGTCGACCTCGCACGTCTCGCCGGTCTCCAGCCCGTGGCTGCCCTTATGGAAATCATGAGCGACGACGGCACGATGGCACGTCTGCCCGAACTGCGCCGCCGCGCAAAGGAGTGGGGTCTGAAACTTATATCCATCAAGGACCTTATCGCCTACCGCAACGCCCGCGAGAGCCTTGTTGAAAGAGGTGTGGAGGTCGACATGCCCACACGCTACGGTCATTTCCATCTTATCCCCTTCCGTCAGAAAAACAACGGACTGGAGCATATCGCCATCATCAAAGGCGATGTCACCACTCCCGAACCGGTACTTGTGCGCGTACATTCATCATGCGCCACAGGTGATATTTTCGGCTCGAAACGATGCGACTGCGGCGAGCAACTCCACAAAGCGCTTGAACTGATAGAAAAAGAGGGACGCGGAGCCGTCGTTTATCTCAACCAGGAAGGCAGAGGCATCGGTCTGATGGACAAAATCCATGCCTACAAGCTTCAGGAGGAGGGTCACGACACGGTGGAAGCCAACATTCTGCTCGGACACAAAGCCGACGAACGCGACTATGGCGTAGGCGCGCAGATACTGCGCAGTCTCGGCATCACCGACATGCGCCTGCTCACCAACAATCCCGTGAAACGCATAGGTCTGGAAGGCTACGGACTGACAGTAGTTGAAAACGTACCGATAGAAATTGAACCCAACACCTACAACCGCGACTACATGACGGCCAAAAAGAACCTCATGGGTCACGACCTCCACAAGCTCTAATTCAAGAGAAATTTGCAAAACTCAAAATACACGCATGAAATTGCAGGAACGCAATTCATCGCTGTTAACTTAAAGGTGTCAATATCGGGGGTATCCGACAGGATACCTATTTAGCAGTAACCGGGTACACCGAAGCATCGCGAAGGTGTGCCCGGTAAGCCGATACACGGTGACGGCGCCCGAAGGCCGCCGATATAAATCACATCTGTCTCGGTGGCAGACAAGGAGTTATAATTAAATCGGCGGCCCTCGGGCGCCTCCGGAGTCACTGCATCTTTTCCGGGCACATCTCCGCTATGCTCCGATGTACCCGGTTACTGCTAAATCGGCGACCTGACGGGCGCCTTTATCCTTAAGTAAACAGCATTGCCGTGCGTCCCTACATTTTCTGTCGAAATCCGACAGTTCTGCAATAACTTCCCGTTTTTTCACAAAATTATGCATTTTTGCGCATAAGCATAATTAACATAAGGTTACATTTTATCTCTATATTAAATATATAATTAACCTATATTCACTATATATACTATTATTTATATACTATTAACTATTATATAGGTATTTTTTACCTTAAAAAATTTTACTTTTAAAAAACTATACGTACTTTTACACGCATTTTTCACGTTCAGACAAATTTGCAACATAATTATTTATAGAAAAATATTTAACTAATCATTTAATAACAAGATGAGTAATGTAAAGAAAGCCGAAGGCAAACTCGGCGTTATGGTTGTCGGCCTCGGTGCCGTTAGTTCAACTTTCATGACAGGCGTACTTATGGCCCGCAAAGGTCTTGCAAAGCCCGTCGGCTCAATGACACAATATGACAAAATGCGTGTCGGTGAAGGTGCCGACAAAAAATATCTCAAATACGGCGACATCGTATCTATCGCAAAACTTGACGACATCGTATTCGGCGCATGGGACGTTTATCCCGAAAATGCCTACGAATCGGCCATCAAGTGTGAGGTTCTTAAAGAAAAAGACATCAACCCCGTAAAGGACGAACTCGAGAAAATCGTCCCCATGAAAGCCGCTTTCGACCACAACTACGCAAAGCGTCTCGACGGCAACAACGTGAAGACCTGCAAGGACCGCTGGGACATGATGGAGCAGATCCGTCAGGATATCCGCGACTTCAAGGCAAAGACCGGCGTTGACCGCGTAGTCGTACTCTGGGCTGCTTCCACTGAAGTCTACGTTCCCGTCAACGAAAAGGTACACTATAAACTCGCCGACCTCGAGGCTGCAATGAAAGCCAACGACTGCGAAAACATCGCGCCCTCAATGTGCTACGCCTACGCAGCACTCACCGAAGGCGCTCCCTTCATCATGGGCGCTCCCAACACCACCGTCGACATCCCCGCAATGTGGGAACTCGCCGAGAAGACCAAGATGCCTATCGCCGGCAAGGACTTCAAGACCGGCCAGACTCTCGTGAAATCAGGTTTCGCCCCCATCATCGGCACCCGCTGCCTCGGCCTCGCAGGATGGTTCTCTACCAATATCCTCGGCAACCGCGACGGTCTCGTGCTCGACGAACCCGCCAACTTCCGCACAAAAGAGGTATCGAAACTCTCTACACTCGAGTCAATCCTCGTGCCCGAAGAGCAACCCGACCTCTACGGACAGAACTGCGGCGGCTGCGGCAACGACCACAACGGCTACTACCACAAGGTACGCATCAACTACTATCCCCCGCGCAATGACAACAAGGAAGGCTGGGATAACATCGACATCTTCGGCTGGATGGGCTATCCCATGCAGATCAAGATCAACTTCCTCTGCCGCGACTCTATACTCGCTGCTCCCCTCTGCCTCGACCTCGTGTTGCTGAGCGACCTCGCAGCCCGTGCCGGACGCTACGGCATCCAGCGCTTCCTGAGCTTCTTCCTCAAGAGCCCGATGCACGACTACACCAAGCACGAAGTACCCGTCAACCACCTCTTCCAGCAGTACGTAATGCTCAAAAACGCTATCCGCGAGATGGGCGGCTACAAAGCTGACGAACCTATCGACTGATTGACAGTACATATCATCCCATAAACTAAAAAAATCCCGCCCGATGCGGGATTTTTTTAGTTTATAGCATACCATTTAGATTAGATTTCACAGAAATTAATTGCAACACACCGGCGTAGAATGGAGCGGGGGCGTCCCGCCCCCGTGGTAACTTCCGGTGAACATGAATAATACCACGAGGGCGGGACGCCCTTGCCCCACTCTATGCTGATTTCAAGCACTTACTCAATGGCCCGACACAAGCGCAAGAACCCTGTGCAGGAATTCCTTGTTGGAATAAGGCTGCAATATGTAATCGCTTGCGCCGGCATTCAGCGCCCGCACCACATTTGCCGTGGAAGACACATCGGCAACGACCAGAATAGGTATTTTCATACCGACCGGCGTCTGTTTTATTATCTCTATGGCATGAAACGTTGATGAATGTCCTATAGTCACATCGACAACTATACACTTGACGTCGACATGCTCTATCTCCATGAACTCCTCAAAGGTCTTGCAGACATACACCCCGTAACCGTCACGCTGAAGGTACCGGCTCAGATCGCTGCAGGTCTCATCGTTTTTAAACGACAATATAATATTACCTTTTACCGGAATATTGTCAGGAATGTCTTCTTTAAATAATTTTTGCATTATCTCGGAGGAAATTTGGTTGCCTTTCCTTTGGTAAATGGAGGAAAAATATGCCGGACGCTAAAATTAGTAATTAAATTGTATCAATAATGTGTCGCTATCTTAACCATGCCATTGTTTTGTAATGAATGGGTAATGTAATAGCAACCTTTTGCCATATTTTCCCCACATCATCTTTCCGATGCATGCGAACATGCTGCAAACGGCTTCCGAAGCGACTTTTCATAAGATTTCACCTACCGCCGCGACATGACTGCGACACACTCCGCAGGCAATATGCACACATATATAACACCTTACATCATGTAAAAAAATGTTTTATATATAAAAAAATAGCACAAAAAATTCTACCTTTGTACTAATTATTACTCACAAACTTTAATTTTATTTAAAAACCAATCTTATGAAAAAACCATCACGGCGGCAGATGCTGCATGCGCTATGCATCGGTCTTGCCGCAACCGGCGTCGTAGGTTGCGTGGATCATGACTACGACCTCTCCGAAGACATTGACGTGACAATCCAGCTCGGAGGTGACAATCTGACATTGCCGGGCAGCAGCACCGACCAGTTGTTCCTTTCAAAAATCCTCGATCTGGAGCAGGGCAGCTCAATCAAGGCTGTCGAAAACGACGGAGAATACGGACTTGCCAAAGGCGACTACGTACTCATACAGGACGGCAATTCATCGCCGTCGCGTTTCGAAGTCCCCGAAGTATCCCTCGGCCATATCAACGGAAGCACATCGACCACCGTACTGCCCGAATTCTACAATCCCGGCGGACAGTCAGTCATATCCAATCCCACCGATATGATACACAACACAATCCGCTTGTCCGACGACAACGTGACACGCGATCTCGTATCACTCGAATCGGCCGACATGGACGTAAAGATGAAACTTAACGTGCGCTACACGTCATCCGATTTCACCGGCACCGCCTACGTGGAAAAAGGCTATACAATAACTTTCGACAAATGCTGGACCGTGGAAGTAGGCGACGAAGCCACCGCGCAATATCTCGAAAGCGTCAACCCCTACACATTGCGCTTCAAGCAGCGCTACGGGATTTCGCCCGACCATGGCCTGTCGGCACGCGTACGCCTCGTCAAGGCCGACCTCACAGGGCTGCCCGCCGGACAAGGTCTCTACGCACCGGGCAAGTTCCTTATCGAGAACCAGGTGGTATCGTCGGGCGACGTGAGCATCGACGTGGCCGACCTCCCCGCCGGAAGCCGCGCCAACATCACCATAGTTTCCGAAATATCGGTATCCGACGCACGTCTGCTCAAAGTACGCGGTATCGTTGACCCTAAGATAAATATCTCTGAGACAAAATTCGACATCAACGACATACCCGACTTCCTCAGCGACCCCGAAAACCACCTCGACCTCAGCAATCCGCAGGTGACGCTGAGCATCACCAACAACTCGCCGCTCCCCATCACACTCAACGGACGCCTTACATCCTACAGCAAGGGCAACGAAATAGCCGAAGTAGGCATAGGCGAGTCATACGGCACCGCGCCCGTGATAGCCCACGCCAACGGGACCACCGACATCATCATATCACGCGCACCGGTAGCCGGAGCCGCCGACAATATCGTTGTGCCCGAACTCAGCACCCTCCTCAACACCATCCCCGACCTCATCAGCTTCCATGACGCCGTGTCAAAGGCCGTACCCCAGGTATCGGAATTTATCCTCGGAAGCACATATACATTCGACTGCGACTACACCGCCGTCATACCCCTCGCATTCGGCGACGCAATGCAGCTGCACTACTCCCACATTGACGACAACTGGGACGAAGACCTTGAGAAATACAATTTCAACACCGCCGTAGTCACCGCCGACGTGGTAAATACAATACCTCTCGACATGACACCGGATGCTGTCGCTCTCGACGCTCATGGCAACGATTACACAACGATTGACGTCGACGTCGACGGGACGGTTTCGGCCGGCACAATCGCACAGCCTTCAGTGACACAGCTCAAAATCACGCTGAAATCGACCGGCAAAAACATCAGCGGCCTTGACGGAGTGAAACTTCTGTTCTACGCTACGGCCAACGACAGCTTCACAGGCACTAACCTCAACAAAGATCAGGCCGTCAAATTTGAAAACATTAAAATAACCCTCAAGGGAGGCGTCCTCGTCGACCTCAACAACTAAGGAATCATGATTTCATTCAAGAAAATTACTATATGCCTCGCAGTGTGTGCCGCTCTTCCCGCCACCGCACAGGAGGCTCCCCGCTCGGCCTACTTCCTCGACGGCTACTCGTTCCGCCACGAGCTCAACCCCGCATTCTCCGGCGAGCGCAACTACATATCAATCCCCGCACTCGGCAATCTCGACCTGGGAGTATTCTCCAATGTCGGCGTCAACACATTCCTCTACAAGACCGAGCCCGGAAGCCCCTACAAGCTAACTACATTCATGAGCCCGACTGTCGACGCGGCAACGTTCCTTGATAAACTCAAGGACAACAACCGCATCAACGGCAACTTCGATGTCACATTACTCTCGGCCGGATTCAAGGCATTCGGCGGGTTCAACACCATCACCGTGGGCGTCAAGTCAGAAGTAGGCGTAAGCCTCCCCAAAGACCTCTTCACATTCATGAAAGTAGGCCAGACGGGGCCCGACACCCGCTATCAGTTCGGCGACCTCAAGGTTGAGGCATCCGCAGTAGCCGAAATCGCACTGGGACACAGCCGCAAGCTAACCGACAAACTCAACGTCGGCGCCAAACTCAAAGTGCTCCTCGGACTCGGAAGCGCATACGCCGACATCAAGAAGATGGACGTGGCATTCGGCTATGACAAGTGGCAGATTCAGGCCGAAGGCGAACTGAAAATGGCCGCCGGCAAAGGCCTGTACGTCCCCACCAAGCAGGAAAGCGGCAAAGAAATCAAGAATCCGGGCGAAGCCGACCTCATCGAATGGGGCGACATCGACTATGACAAATTCGGCCTTACCGGCTTCGGTCTCGGCATTGACCTCGGCGCCACCTACGACCTCCTCCCCGACCTGCAGCTCTCGGCCGCCATCAACGACCTCGGCTTCATGAGCTGGAGCAACGCCGTGACCGGGCGCACCGGCTCGGGAACATGGACATTCGACGGCTTCAACAACATCGCTGTCGACGACACACAGCCCGGCTACAACGAGAACAAGCTCGACGAGCAGTTCGACCGCCTTTGGGACGACATGCAGGACGTAATCAACATACACCGCGAGGACAACGGTTCCGGAAGCTACACCAAAGCCCTCCGCGCCACACTCCATCTCGGTGCCGAATACAAGATGCCCTTCTACCGCAACCTTACCGGAGGCTTCCTGTTCTCCTCTCACTTCGCAGGATGCTCCTCATGGACCGAAGGCCGCTTCTTCGCCAATGTGAAACCGGTGAAATGGTTCGACGCCACAATCAACTACGGCGCGTCGACCTACGGCTCATCATTCGGCTGGATGCTCAACTTCCACCCCAAAGGATTCAACTTCTTCATCGGAAGCGACCACCAGTTCTTCAGCATCACCCCGCAGATACTCCCCGTGGGCAAAGCCACAGCCAACATCAACATAGGCTTCAACGTGACCTTCGGTTCATAAACGCCCGAAGTCACGACCAACACTACACCAAGCCGCCTGTAATCGCAATCCCGGCAATCCGGACCGCGATTACAGGCGGCTTGCTACAGTGAACAAGAACACATCACCCAACTATGTATGGACGCACGGTCGGTGCAATGCGGTTCAAATAAGGAATATAGTTCGCCAAAGGAGGGCTGAAAGCCCG
>OHDA01000453.1_pt1 | contig 20678 bp, 16 predicted proteins | sample 1566881 | NCBI WGS metagenome assembly OHDA01 (sample SAMEA3879585, study PRJEB24766) | human gut metagenome | biome: human-associated habitat; feature: feces | place: USA | collected 1985/1987
ATATTGAAGCTCTTGTTCAGGCTCAGGAAGGCCATCACGGTACCCAGGGTCATGCCGCCGACATTGCCAACGGCCATGGCCGCGCCTGCCAGTGCACAGACCGCGTAGCTGATGTTGCCCAGCTGTGCGGTAACGGGCATGATGATGTTGGCGTAGCTGTTGGCCTGCTTGGCGCTTTCCTTCAGCTTATCGTTCAGCTGCCGGAAGCCGTCCAGAGCCTTCTGCTCGTGGGTGAACACCTTGACGACCTTCTGGCCCTCCATCATCTCTTCGATGTAGCCGTTCACCTTGCCCAGATCCTTCTGCTGGGCCACAAAGTACTTACCGCTCATGGCAGTGATCTTCTTGGAGCAGAACAGCATCAGGGCCACCATCAGCATGGTGACAACGGTGAGCTGCCAGCTCATCAGGCACATGCTGGTGAACACGGACACGATGGTGATGGCGCTGGACACCAGCTGAGGAATGCTCTGGCTGATCATCTGGCGCAGGGTGTCCACATCGTTGGTGTACACCGACATGATATCGCCGTGGGGGTGGGAGTCAAAATACCGGATGGGCAGGCTTTCCATGTGGGTGAAAAGCTGGACGCGCAGGTTGCGCAGGGTGCCCTGGGTCACGTTGACCATGATACGGGCGTTGAGCCATGCGGCCAGCACGCCGATAGCGTAGATGCAGCCGATGCGCACCAGTGCGCCTGCCAGCGGGCCGAAGTCCGGCGTGGCCTGCTTGGTCATGGGGACGATGTAATCATCGATCAGAGTCTTGAGGAAGAGGCTTGCCTGCACGTTTGCCAGCGCGCTGACGATGATGCAGACCAGCACAAGGATGCAGTGGGGCAGATAGTGCTTGAACACCTCATCCATGATCCGCTTGAGCAGCTTGCCCGGATTCTCGACCTTCGGCTTGGGGCCGCCCATCCTACGGGGGCCGGGACCCTTTACTTCTTTCACCTGTGCCATTACTGCTCACCTCCCTGCTTGTCAAAATCGCCGCCGCCCTGGGTCTGGCTGTTGTAAACTTCCTGATAGATCTTGTTTGTCTTGAGCAGCTCCTCGTGGGTGCCCAGGCCGTTGATCTGGCCGTTGTCCAGCACCAGGATGCGGTCTGCATCCTGCACGGAGGAGATGCGCTGTGCAATGATGATCTTGGTGGTGCCGGGGATCTCCTCCCGGAAGGCCTTGCGGATCTTGGCATCGGTGGCGGTATCCACAGCGCTGGTGCTGTCGTCCAGGATCAGCACCTTGGGCTTGCGCAGCAGCGCGCGGGCAATGGTCAGGCGCTGCTTCTGGCCGCCGGACACGTTGGAGCCGCCCTGCTCGATCCAGGTATTGTACTTGTCGGGGAAGCGCTCGATGAACTCATCGGCGCAGGCCAGCTTGGCCACCCGGATGCACTCTTCCTCGCTGGCGTTCTCATCGCCCCAGCGCAGGTTGTCGAGGATGGTGCCGCTGAACAGAACGTTCTTCTGCAGCACCATGGAGACCTCCCGGCGGAGAACATCCAGGCTGTAATCCTTAACGTCCACGCCGCCCACCTTGACAGAGCCGGTCTCGGCATCATACAGGCGCGGAATCAGCTGCACCAGGCTGGATTTTGCACTGCCGGTGCCGCCGATGATGCCCAGCGTCTCGCCCGGCCGGATGCTGAAGGTGACATCGTTCAGGACAGGCTGGCCGGAGCCGTGCTTATACTTAAAGGTAACGTGCTCGAACTCGATGCCGCCATCCCTGACCTGCTGCACCGGTGTCTTGGGGGCGGGCAGGTCGGTGGTCTCATCCAGCACTTCCACGATACGGCGGGCAGAAGCGGCGGACATGGCGATCATGACAAAGGCCATGCTCAGCATCATCAGGGCCATCAGGATGTTCATAATGTAACCGAACAGGGCGTTCAGCTGGCCGGTGGTGATCGCACCGTTCAGAACGTAATGTGCGCCGAACCAGCTCAGGGCGATGTTGCAGCCGTACACAGAGACCAGCATGGCGGGATTGTTGAAGCTCAGGCGGCTCTCGGCGTGGACGAACTGCTTGTACAGGCTCTCGCAGGCCTTGGTGTACTTCTCGTTCTCAAAGTGCTCCCGGACAAAGCTCTTGACCACGCGGATGGCCGAGACATTCTCCTGCACGGAGGCGTTCAGGTTATCGTAGTTCTTGAACACCTTATCAAAGATGCCGAAGGTGGGAACCATAATGCCTGCCAGCACTGCCACCAGGAACACGATCGCCACCAGGAACACCATGGCCAGCGAGCGGCTGATCATGGAGGCCATGATCAGCGCGAAAACCAGATGGACGGGGGCACGCACGCACATGCGCTCGATCATCTGGAACGCGTTCTGCAGGTTGGTCACGTCGGTGGTCATACGGGTGACCAGACCAGCCGTGGAGTACTTGTCGATGTTGGAGAACGAGAAATGCTGGATGTTCTCATACATCGCATCGCGCAGGTTGCCTGCAAAGCCGGTGGATGCCGTGGCAGCAAACCTGCCGGCCAGCACGCCCAGCAGCAGGGCAATGGCCGCCACCAGGAAGGTGAGCAGGCCGTACTTGACAACGGCGTTCATATCGCCCTTTTCAATGCCCTGGTCAATGATAAAGGCCATAATGGTGGGCAGCAGCACATCCATGATGGCTTCCAGAGCAGAGAAGATCGGTGTCAGGATCGCGGCGCGCTTGTACTCGCCCAGATGTGACACAAGTTTTTTGATCATCTGTTGTAATCCTCCTGAAGTTTATTTGCAGGGGTCATTCCAGCCCCTTGCGCAGCTTGTTCAATAACCGCAGAAGCTCTGCGTTTTCCTCTTCCGTCAGCAATCCGGCCACAAACTCATCGGTCTGGTGCAGGGAGAGCATCGTCTTTTCGTGGACGCGGCCTCCCTCTTCCGTCAGGATCAGCCGCTTGAGTCGGGCATCCTGCGGCACGCTCTGGCGCTCGATGTAGCCCTTGCGCTCCATCAGCTGCAGGATGTTCGTCACGGTCGAGCGTGTGATGGAGAACTCCCGCTCGATATCGCGCTGGTACACGGGGTCGTTCTTGTGCCAGTAGAGGTAGCTCATGATCCAGTCGTGCATGGGGGTCACGTTGTCCACGTTGTTCTCCCGGTGGAACTGGTTGATCTTGCGGAAGATCAGGTTGTTCACCCGGCGCACCTGTGCCGGGATGACCTGCGGCGGCTCCCATGGGGGGTTGCAGCAGGGTTGCTTGGTGCTTTCATCGTGCATAATGGTTTCCCTTTTGAATTGTTTGTGACAGGATTGTTTTCTTTAGAACTGTTTGATGCCGTACAATATCATAACGCACGATTCGATCATTGTCAATAGGAGACACAAAATAAAATACAGAAGCGCCCCACCGAACGAACGGCAGGGCGCTTCCACTGGGCGCTGATTTTGCTTCTGCTGGCTCAACAGCCCTTGCTTTCTGACCAGAATATGCTTTAATAAAAGCAACTACGGGCACTGCGCCCCCGAATACTGCAAGGAGAACCCTATGGAACAACGGAACACCCGCCTGCGGAACGCGGGCTTCGTCACCTTCTTTTTCAGCGGCATCTGCACCATTTCCAGCGGTGTGGTGGTCAGCCTGCTGCAGGAAGAATACGGCTTTGCCTACGGCATGACCGGCACCCTGCTCAGCCTGCTGAGCATCGGCAACCTGCTGGCGGGCCTGCTGGCCGGTGCGCTGGTGGGAAAAATGGGCATGAAGCCAAGCGTCCTGCTGCTGACCATCGGCTATGCGGTGGGCTACGGCCTGATGGGCCTGACCGGCCTGCCCATTCTGCTGGCGCTGGCCTTCTTCATTGTGGGCATTGCCAAGGGCAGTGTCCTGAACACCTGCACCATCCTTGTCAGCGGCAACTCTGCAGACCGCACCCGGGGCATGAACACCATGCACGCCTGCTACGCCTGCGGTGCCCTGCTCTGCCCCTTTCTGATCTCTGCCGCGGCCAGGGTCAGCACCACGCTGGCCGTGCTGGCACTGGCGGCGCTGGGTCTGGTGCTCTGGCTGGTATACCTGTTCACCCCCATGGCAGGCCGCGCCAAGGCCAAAGAAGCTGTCACCGATTGGAGCTTTTTGCGCTCCTCCCGCTTCTGGCTGCTCACCGGCCTGCTGTTCTGCCAGAACGCCGCCGAGCAGAGCGTTGTGGGCTGGATGGTCACCTACTTCAAGGACAGCGGCATCATTGCAGGCACGCTGGCGGCCTATACCGTCACCGTGATGTGGGGTGCCACCCTGATCGGCCGCCTGCTCATCGCCTTTGTGTTCCCACTCAAACAGCCCCGTAAGGCCATGGTATTTATGGCGGTTTTCTGCACAGCCTTCTACTTTGCCATGATGCAGACCCACAGCCAGCTGCCTGCCATCCTGCTGCTGTTCGCCTTCGCCTTCTCCATGGCCGGTATGAACCCCACTGCCGTGGCCAGCGCCGGTAAAATGACCACCGTGACCAGCATGGGCATCATGCTGCCAGTGGCATCCAGCGGCGCGATCCTGATGCCCTGGGTCATCGGCAAGGTGGCCGAGAGCGCCGGTCTTGCTGTTGGTATGGCAACCAACATCGTGCCCTGTGTGGGGCTGATCATCTTTGCAATTCTGGTGTCCAGAATGCGGGAGGAATAAACCTCTCCGTCATTGCATCGCAATGCCACCTCTCCTGGCAGGAGAGGCAAGCAGCAGGCGACTGAGCGGTTCATCCCCTCGCCTTTGCGCTGAACTCACACCCACAGTAATCCTGACGGTAAAGCCCATACTCCTCCGAAAGCTGGAGGGAGCGCAGGTAGCCGTTCTGCTTTTTGAAATCCGAGGGCAGGTGCCTGATGCCGAATTCGGCTTCAAGCTCCTGCCCGATTTGATTGATGCGGGCAGCATCCTTGTGGGGGCTGATGGAGAGCGTGGTGGTGAACCAATCAAAGCCGTGCTCCTTTGCGTACTGAGCAGCCCGGCGCATCCGCAAACGGTAGCAGACGGTGCACCGCCCGCCCCGCTCCGGCTCGTTTTCCAGCCCCTGCACAGCCGTGTAGAACTCCTGCGGGTCGTAGCGGTCCTCGATGACCGTGACCCCCAGCGGGTGCGCCTGCGCCACGAACTTTTTCAGCTCCTCGCCCCGGCGGTAGTATTCTTCGGCAGGCCAGGTGTTGGGGTTATAGTAAAGCACCGTGATCTCAAAATACCGGCACAGCTTTTCCAGCACGGCGCTGGAACAGGGCCCGCAGCAGGCATGGAGCAGCAGCTTTGGCCGCTGCGGCCCCAGCGTTTTCAACACTTCGTCCATCTGCTGTGCAAAATTCAACTGTTTTGACATCGGTTTCATCCTTTGTTATACTTGCTTTGATTCAAATAGCTCCCTCCTGCTGCCTCGCAAAAAGAGCCGCAGCTGCCGGAAGGGGCATCCCGGTCATATTATATCACATTTTATCTAATAGGAGAACTGCGATGACAAACGAGAAGATCGCCTGTATCAACGAGCTGGCAAAAAAGAGCAAGACCACCGGCCTGACCGATGCCGAAAAGGCAGAGCAGCAGGCCCTGCGGCAGGAGTATGTTGCGGACGTAAAGGCCAGCCTGCGCGCCCAGCTGAACAACACCTCGATCAAAGAGCCGGATGGCACTGTGCACAAGCTGGGGAAGAAGAACTAAAGCAGCATCACGAAGAGGAGCGCCTGGCGGATAATTGAGAGAAAATATTTCTTCCCTCTTTTTTTGTTCCGCGTTTCGTGCTATACTATAATTGTATTGTTGCGGACATTTCCGCGGGCGGTACAGATTCCCAAGGTGGCGTATCCCGGGCAAGGTGCACGGAAAAGGCTGTCTTTTGAAAAAATGATAAAGAGGTCATTTATTATGCTTACTGCAATTACGGGTATCAACTGGGGCGATGAGGGCAAGGGCCGCATGGTCGACCTGATCAGCCAGGAGTACGACATCGTTGCACGGTATCAGGGCGGCAACAACGCAGGCCACACCGTGAAGAACGAGCGTGGCAAGTTCGTGCTGAACCTGCTGCCTTCCGGCATCCTGCGCCCCAACGTTGTCTGCGTGATGGGCAACGGTATGGTCATCGACCCGCATCATCTGGACGGCGAGATCAACAATCTGCGGGAGCATGGCATTTCCATCACCCCCGATAACCTGAAGATCTCTGACCGGGCCACCATCACCATGCCCTACCATGTCGATCAGGACGGTCTGGAAGAGGCACGTCTGTCCAAGACCGGCGCACAGTTCGGCTCCACCAAGCGCGGCATCGCCTACACTTACGGTGACAAGTACATGAAGAAGACCCTGCGCATGGGCGACCTGCTCCACCTGGACGACAGCGTGAAAAAGCGCCTGGTGACCATGGTGGATTCCAAGAACCTGGTGATGGAGGGCAGCTACCACTCCGCCCCCATCAGCGTGGACGAGATGTGGGCATGGCTGGAGAAGTATGCCGCCATCTTCAAGGATTACATCTGCGACGTGGGCCAGTATCTGGCTGACGCAGATGCCGCCGGCAAGAAGGTGCTGTTCGAGGCCCAGCTGGGCGCTCTGCGCGACATCGACTTCGGCATCTACCCCTACACCACCTCCTCCAACGTCATCGGCGCTTACGCCCCCATCGGCGCAGGCATCCCGGGCCACAAGCTGACCAACAGCATCGGCGTGATGAAGGCTTACTCCTCCTGCGTGGGCGACGGCCCCTTTGTCACTGAGCTGGCCATGACCGAGGAAGAGAAGCACGCCCTGCGTGAGGCTGGCCACGAGTACGGTGCAGCCACCGGCCGTCCCCGCCGCGTTGGCCCCATCGACCTGGTGGCAAGCCACTACGGCGTGTTCTGCCAGGGCTGCGATGAGGTTGCCCTGACCCTGCTGGACGTGCTGGACTACATGGAGAAGATCCCCATGGTCACCGGCTACAAGCTGACCGACGGCACCATCACCAAGCGCTTCCCCATGGGCATGGCTCTGGACACTGCACAGCCCGTGGTGGAGTATCTGCCCGGCTGGCACTGCGATATCACTGCCGCCCGCAAGTGGGAGGATCTGCCCCAGGAAGCCCGCGATTACGTTGAGTATCTGGAAAAGGCTATTGGCTGCAAGATCACCTACATCTCCGTGGGTGCCGAGCGTGAGGCCTACATCCACCACAACGTCTGATCTGCGCCACAGAACCCGCCGCATTGAAAAGGAAACGTGACTATGTTTGATATCATCACGGACAGCGCCTGTGACCTGACCCCTGAGACGGCCGCAACGCTGAATATTGAGATCATCCCCTTCTATGTCTCGCTGGACGGTGAGCACTACCGCAAGGAAGGCAAGGAGATCGCCGTGCGCGATTTCTACCAGTTCATGGTAGATAACCCCGCGGCCTACCCCAAGACCAGCCTGCCTTCTCTGGAGGATTTTGAAACCGCCTTCCGGGCCCATGCCGAGGCGGGCCGCCCGGTGCTCTGCATCTGCTTTACCAGCAAGATGAGCGGCTGCGTGGGCAGTGCCCGCAACGCCCGGGAGCTGGTGCTGGAGGATTTCCCCGATGCTAAGATCGAGGTCATTGACAGCACCGCCGCCACCGTGACCGAATCCATCGTGGTGGAAAACGCGGTGGCCATGCGGGATGCAGGTTGTACGCTGGACGAAGCCGTGACCTGGCTGGAAGCGGAAAAGATCACCAACCAGATCTTCTTCACGGTGGGTAATCTGGACTACCTCATCAAGGGCGGGCGCATCGGCAAAGTCACGGGCCGTGCCGCCAACATTCTGGGCATCAAACCCATGATCCTGTTCAAGGAGGGCGAGATCTTCTCCGCTGGCGTGGCCCGCGGTCGCCAGAAGAGCTTTGAGAAGGCCCTCGACCTGCTGATGACCTATCTGGCCGAGCACAACGGCACGCCCGATGACTACTGCATCACGGTGGGCTACGGCTACGATGCCGACGAGGGTAAGCGGCTCTGGATGCAGACCCGCGCCGCCCTGCGCGCCAAGTACCCCACCTGCGAGTGCAATGTTGTCCTGCTGCAGATCGGCTGCACCATTGCCGTGCACACCGGCCCCTATGCGTTGGGCATGGGCGTGATGCGGCGGTGGAAAAAACAGTAACTCCCTCAGTCGCCTCCGGCGACAGCTCCCTCTAGGAGGGAGCCTTACGGCAGCGAAAAGCCTCCCTCTGAGAGGGAGGTGGCATTGCGTCAGCAATGACGGAGGGAGTTCCCACATAGTAAAAAAGAAGCCCCGACGAATGTCGGGGCTTCTTTTTGTTTTCAGCCTTGATTTTTACGATGCACGATCACAGAAGACGGTGACACGGGTCTTGCCGCCGTAGGTGCAGGTATACAGCACCAGGGCGCAGCCGCTGTGTTCCACTTCCTCCACACTGTGGGGGTCAAGCACTTCGACCTTGTTCACGACGTACTCATTCACGATGCCGTCCATATCGGTGAAGGTAACGCTGTCCCCCGCTGTGAGGGAGGACAGCTTACCGAAATGGCTCTCGTAGTTGTGCGCCGCAATGACCAGATCATCGGTGCGGGAAGAGCCGAACTGGCGGCATGGGGCGATCTTCAGGCGGGGGTAGCTCCACTCGCTCATCACCGGCAGGTCAATGCCGATGGCGGGAATGGAGATCTCACCCACATATTCGTTGCCGTCGATCTCCACCACCGGGAGCTCGGGGTCCAGGGGTCCGCTCTCTGCCTCCGGTTCCGGGGTCTCCACCTTCTGCTGAAGGTCGGCCACCACGGTCTGGGCCTCGGCACCGGCGTGGGCATCCTCGTAGCGGTTGTAGGCGTACAGGCCGCCAGCCGCCAGCAGGAGCACCACACCCAGCACGATGCAGACAAGCCCGGGGGATACTTTACGCATTCTTTTCACGTTTCTTGCTGCGCTCCATCAGGTAGGCACCCACGGCCACCAGCACCAGACCGCTTGCCGTCAGAACAGGTATGGGCCAGTTCAGCTGACCGGTCTGGATCAGTTTGGGGCCTTCGGCCGGGCGGGCATCCGCCACCACGCTGGCCGGGGCGGTGGGCTCCGGTGCACTAGGGGTGGTGGTTTCAGTCACGGTCGGGCGGGCATCTGCCGGGGCCGGGTTCTCCGGCGTGGAAGGGGTGGGCGGGGTGACGGGATCAGGGTCATACGGGTCCGGGTAGTACGGGGTCTCGATGGCCTTGTAGCTGTTATTGAAGGTGATGCTACTCACCTTTTCGTCCATCAGGTCGGCCTGTGTGTGCACGGCCATCCGGGCCACCAGCTTGTCGTTGTCCCACACCACGGAAACGCGCAGATAGTACACGGTTTCATCGTAGGTGCCGCGGGTGTTGACACCGGCGCGCTGGCGCACGGTGTAAACGTAATAGCCGGGCTTGGTGTAGCTGATGGGGCCAAAGCTGCCGGTCTCGCCGTCGGTGATCTCCAGAGTGGTCACCTCGGGCAGGGGCGCATTGTCCACAGCCTCAAGTTCCACAGTCAGTGTTTCCTTTGGGAGAGGTGTTTCCCCCGTGGACTGAATGGAAACCGGAAGCTCCTGCAGCTGTGTATGCTGGTCAGCCGCGGTGGCCGCAAATGCCGCCGGCTGACACAGGCAGACCCCCAACGCAAGCGTCAGGAGTGCTGCCGCGATTTTACGGAACCTCATTTCATCCTCTCCTTTATGAATCCGACGCGGACGGGATCATCCACGCCAGAAGAATGGTGCGTGCATCGGTAAACTCCGTTGAACAGGTGGACAGCGCCAAAACCTGAGCGTCATCGCCCGCCGCTTTCATGGCGGCCAGCGTTTCGGTGTTCAGGTTCAGGGCGTTCTCCTGCGCAAAGGTGTACAACCCCTGCAGGTCGCTGTCCCAGCGCTGGGGCTGGAAGATCGCGCTCTCAGACGAAGGGACCAGCAGACATGCAAACGTTTGAAGATCATAGGTGCGGTCGGGCAGGATCAGCTCACCGGTGGTGTTCTCTGCAAAGAACTCTGCGTCCTTGTAGAGATCCAGATCACCGAACATCTTGCTCTCTTCCATGTGGTGACCATACAGCAGAGAGTAGGGGTCGGTGAAGTTCTTGTCGCAGTTCACATCCAGAAAGATGCTGCCTGCCAGCGAGAAATCACCGTAGACATCGGTGTTCACATAGGTAAAGTTGTCCTCGCCCTGTACCACAGGGTAGTCGATGGCGGTGTTGTCCAGTGTGACCCACGCGCAGACATCCGGGTTGATGCCCAGCAGCTCCTCAAAGCTTGCGCCGTTATCCGCGCCCGCTTTGGGCTTGAACTGCAGAAGCTCTGCCTGAACATTGTCTGCGGCGGCGTACACCTGCGAGTTGTCCCACAGGGCATAGGCTGAATACGCCCCGGCGACCACCAGGAACAGCACAACCACCGCGCTCACCAGAAAGTCGGCTGCCCTCAACGCTTTTCTCTGCCAGTTGATACAGCCCACCTCCGGTTAAGCAAATTCAAATAAGTGGTTATTCGTTAGGTTTGTGCTGGGATAACCCCCCAGTCACGCTTCGCGTGCCAGCCCCCGCTAATAGGGGGGCCCTTGGCATGGCGCAAAGCTTCACGGTTTTGCCAAGGCCGCCCCTACTAGGGGCGGTGGCATCCCGCAAGGGATGACGGTGGGGTTTAATCTACCGCGAGCAATTACTCCTCGTCGCGGCGGCGCTTGTTCAGCATCAGGGCCACACCACCAATGGCAACGATGGCCAGCATTGCAATGTAAGGTGCATTGTCCAGCACAACGCCCATGTCGGGGGAATCAGGATTGGTGTTCTGGAAGGCTGCAGTCACGTCAGTATTATTAACAGTACCCTTGATCTTAGTAGTCTCAGTGGTATCAAATGCAGTATCAGTAACAGTAACAGTGTACTTCACATTGTCAACAGTAACAACAACAGCACCAGCTTCTACCTGAGAACCATCCTCGTAAATTTCATACTTAATACCAGCAGGCAGGTTGGAAAGTTTCAGAGAATCATTGTGACGCAGAGTAACAGTATATTCCTTATCCAGTTCCAGATATGCATTCTGAGAGATTGCAGTAGTGCCATCCTTAAGGGTTGCAGTGTTGCTCAATTCTGCAACCTGAGGTCCCTTATACAGACCAGTATCAGTATTGTTCTGCAGGGCATCTGCCTTAGTAAACTTAATCTTAAAGGTGAAGTCCTTGCTCAAGTTGCCAAGTGCACCATGGACAGTCTTGCTCAACTTCAAATTCTGAATGTTACCATCACCATACTTATTCTTAAAAGCATCGGTGGCCAGAATCTTATTACCCTCGCTATCATACAGAGCAACAAAATAACCAAAATCAGCAGTAGCAGTAGAATCAACTTCCTTTGCATTGACCTTGCTGATGACCATCTTCACGGTACCACGCTCAGCAGTCACAGACTGGTATGCCTTGTCCTTGCTCTCAACGATGGTAAAAGTATACTTACCAACAGGCTTGCCTTCAGTCAGCTTCGCAACATCCAGCTTAAAGGTGCCAGTATAGACACCTTTATTGTTTTCGCCACCCTTAGAAGTATAATTACCCGCGTTAAATTCCACCGATTTAGTATCCAGTGCTGTACCGGTAGTTGCCGTACCCTCATAAACATTAAAGTTAAACTTCATGCTATCGGGCGCAGTACCATTAGCAACCGTCAGAATCTTGGTTAAATCAATTTCAGCCTTACCATTAACCGGCACAAACATATTTGCATTGTATTTGCCAGCCGTGCCGGGATAGGTAGCATCAACACCAGTTGTCGCAAACGCTGCGGTTGCGCCGACGGTGAGCATCATGGCGGCAGCCAGAACGCCCGCGAAGAATTTCTTCAGTTTCATTGTTATTCCTCCCTAGTAAGAAATAGTTCGTACTCCTGTGCCGCGGCCCAAACTCCGCGGTTCACAGGCAGGATGCCGGCAGCTTCTTCCGGCTTCCGTGGTATTACAAACTGCGTCGCCGCAGTAGTGTAATTACTTTTGCTTGCACATCCTCCAGCGGAACCGGGCCAAAGTCCCGGCTGTCCTCGGATTGTGTGCGGTAATCGCCCAGCACAAAAACGCAGCCTTCCGGCACCGTGTAGGGGTACTCCAGCGCGTCTTTTGCGTAGGTGGGGTAGAGGATCTCGCCGCTCTGCACCGCGCCGTTCACCACAAGGGTGCCGCTGTCGTCCAAAGCCACAAGGTCGCCCTCGCGCCCAAGGATGCGGCCCACCCGGAGCTTGCCGCCCTGGGTGTAGACCACAACGTCGTTTTTTGCGTAGGTTTTTTGCAGACGGTAGCAGATGAGCAGGTCGCCATCCTTTACCGCGGGGAACATGCTGCTGCCCTTGGCCTGCGTGAGCAGGAACACCTGCGTGAACAGCACCCAGGCGCACAGCAGGATCACCACAATGCGGCCCAGCAGGCTGATAAAATCCTGCCGGTTCTCAGCGTCCAGCCTGCGGCGGCGCACCGCCTTTGCCCCCAGCTTCAGGGCTTCATTGTCCAGCGGGTGCATCGGAATGCGCCTCCTTTTGGGGGTCAGAGCTGTCAGATTCCGGGTTAAACCTCTCAGTCACGGGCTTCGCCGTGACAGCTCCCCTAGTAGGGGAGCCCTTGGCAAAACTGTCAACTTTAGTGGGAGCCAGGTTTACGTCCCCGGGTTCACCGGTGCCAGATGCTTCCGGCTGCGCAGCACCTGTCTTGCCTCCCCTATCAGGGGAGGTGGCAAAGCCGTCAGGCTTTGACGGAGAGGTTTCCAGCAGCACATTGTACCTTGTGCGCTCGGCGCGGATGGCGGCTTCGTACAGGGCGTAAAGCTCTTCCAGCTTCTTCCACATTGCCGCTTCGTCCACGCCGCCCAGCAGGTTCTTGCGGAATTTCACCGTTTTGTACCACTGGATGATTGCTTCCTGCTCCGGGCTGATACAGCTTTCCTCTGCACCGGCCAGCCGCTGGGGCGCTTTCTTCTTCGCCATGCGGTCAGCCCCCTTTAGTCATCTTCCTTACGGTGCTTGCGCAGCATCAGCAGGGCCACGCCGCCAGCCACCACAGCAAGGATGACAATGTAAGGCAGGGTGTCGAGGAGGACACCAAGGTCAGGTTGCAGGGTGCAATTATTGGTAAAGGCAATCGTCTTAGCGTCCGTACCAATCGTCACACTTGCTTCTCGCCTATTCTCAGGTGTTCCGGAATCAACCACATAGCTGGTCTCGTACTTTTCGCCTGAATAATTATCCTCTACAACCTTGTATTGGCCGCTCGGTAGATTCTTGAAGATAATCGAAGCTCCGTCTTTCAGCGTAAACTGACCATTACCTTTCCATTCAACCTTTGCACGATCTGCTTCACTAATCTCAATATTGGTATCAGTGATATTTGCCGCTGTGCCATCAGCTTTGGTAATTGTAAAGGTAAAGGCTTTGTTGGTGTCGCCAAGTTTGCCGGTAACGGTTTTGGAGACGGTCAGGTTTGCAGAAGCAGGCACATACTTTGCGTAGAAAGTTGTATCTTCTTTAATGGTATCTTCATCAAAATCAAACTTGCTACCTTCCGTGCAGTCCTGATTTGTATACCAACCATCAAAGGTGTAAACTGTACCATCTGGGGTTGTTTTAGTTTTCGGGCAGGTTGCTTCAGTCTGACCTTCACCAATAACATCCGGGCGGGCAATCGCTTTCAGCGAAATCGAAGTACTCCCTTCTGGGACAGTAAATGCTCCGCCATAATCACGCACTAGAGCAAAGGTATCTTTACCCACATCCTGAACCATAAACTTGACGTTGATGTGCGTTGTATCATGGAGCACTATCAAACCATCCAGATGGTACGTCATTTTTTTATCACTGACCGACGAAATCGGAGATTTATATATGCCCTTCGTGTATGTGGGTTTATAGTTCTCTTCACCCGTCCAGTCTCCATCCTCGCCGTTTTTGCCAGTATTGGCTCCACCCGCAGCAACGACCTCGTACCATTCAATTGTGTACGTGCCTACAGTATTCGCTTTCGTTGGATCCTTCTCAATTTCCTTTTGGATTTCTTTCGGGAGTGATTCGTAATAGTAGTCCTTGTATTTGCCATCCTGTTTAATCGGAATCACAGGAAACTGTCCAGAATCAACTATAATTTCAGTTCCCAACTTCGTAGCAATAACGGCCGTGTCATAAATTGAGGTACGTTTATTGTATTTACTCGGAGCATCTACATTTGAAATCGTACCAACGGCCATGCCGTTCCACGCTTTATTTTCAGCTTTATTACCATAGTAATCACCCGAATAGCCCAAAACCTGCGTGTAAACATAAAGATTGTAAGAAGATGTCGTTGTAGTGTTCACAACCTCAATATCATCCAGTGTATCACCACTAGTTAGCTTATCCTTAGCTTTACCATAGCGATGCTTAATCTGCACATGGCCTGCCGTGGTAAGCTTTAGCTTCACGGTTTTATAGTTATCGCCCCATCCCTCAACTGAACCAACAAACTCAACTGTACCTTTTGTAACTATCCATTTATGATAATAACTACTCTTTCCGTTATTGGAATGCAGTGTAATCGTTGCACCAACCGGAACTTTTGTATCACCCTGAATGCTACTGATCGTAGCAATTCCATCATTCACATTCGGGTACTCAACGCCATCAATCTCAATGCTGACGATCTCAATGCCGTCATCATCGAACTCTTCACTTCCCTGATCCGGGTATTCCAGCGCAATCACAAAGGGGCTGAAGCTGGAGGTCTCAAAGGTCAGGGTACCATTCTCATAGCTGACAACATCCAGTTTTTCCACGGTATTGTCGTCTTTCAGGTGGAGCACCTTCAGTGCATCGGCAGTGAGCGCTTCCGCTTCTTCCATTTCCGCAATATCCGGCAGTTTGTTCAGACCGGAAACGGTAACGGTAGCCTTCTGGCCATTGGCAGGCTGCACCGTTTTGCCCTTGGCGTTCTTGGGGGAGATCTTCAGGCCCAGAATGGGAGCCATACTTCCAAAATCATCCTCGTGGCTCTTATAGAAGCTCTCCATATCATCATCACCCATGTGGATGACGCTGAGGCTATGGGCGGCAGAGGGCAGATTTTTCACTTCCACCGGCAGATTGACGCTCTTCGTGTTGCCGTCCTCGTCCTCGTAGGAGGCAGAGGCCTTGGTTTCCAGATCCACAGGCACGGGGTTCTTGTCCACCAGATCCTCGTGATCCACGTCCTCTTCCTCATCGGAGCCAACGGTACCGTCCTTCCATGCGGCGTAGACGTTCACGGTGGTGGTCTTGTCGTCCAGAATGTTGCTGGTGGGGTCGGTGAGGTTCAGGCGCACCCGGTTGCCAAACTCGTCCAGCGTGTACCAGTAGTCAAACTGCCGCAGTTCGCCCTTGGGGTCCCGGTTGGAGGAGGGGTTCTCGATGTAGCTGCTGTAGTCCGCGATGGTCTCTACCCGGGGCACAGCCTGAATGAAGTACAGGTTCCACAGAACCTCACCGTTCCGGGCCAGATACTCGCTCTCCGTCATATTGTTGATCTGTGCCTGAGCGGTAATGTCCTGCAGGTCGTTGGCGTTCAGCTCCTTCAGCCAGAAGCGGTAGACCACCATATCCTGCAGCTTTTTGATCTCGTCGCCGGAAACGACCACTTTGTCATCAGGCTTTTCCACCACGTCGTCCTCGCCGGACCACTGGGTCTCGGTGCTGGAGCTGGGGTCGGTACTGGTGCTGGTGTCGTACTCAATGACGGTGCCCCACTCTGTTTCCTTAACGTTGGGGCCGCCGTCGAGGTTGTCCTCGCCGCCTTCCACAGGCCGGGTGGCAACTTCGTCCTCGCCAAAACCGGCAACTTCGTCCCCGCCGAAACCGGCAACTTCGTCGTCAGGATAGGATGCCTCGCCGTCATCTACGGGCCGGGAGGCCTCTTGATTAACCTGAGGATCGATCAGACCCTCCGTTGCAAACACCGGCACAAGGCAGGTGCAGATGACCGCAAGCGCCAGACAAAGCGCAAAAACGCGCTTCACCAGCCTATCTTTTTTTCCGTGATGATTTTTCCGCACAGTGGAGCCCTCCCTGCATCATAGTATTTTTGGCAAAACCGGAGGAAAAGATATCCAACTTTTGTCGGTTTTCTTTCCCTTGGCAGGTTATTTTTACCAGACACATCATTATCGTAATTATAGCATGTATATCCAGTATTTTCAATAGTGAAATTTTATTTTCCCTTCCCCTTTTCAGACAAAATATTCTGCGATATACCGCACGTTATGAACCGTCGCAATATCATTGCGGGGAGTAGAACAGTCCGACTTATCCGCACGCCCGCCGCATTGTTATATCACGCAGTTTTGTGTTGTATCTTCGCAGTTTCACTCTCTATAATACATGAAACGCAGATTCCTTTCACTTTTTTTCGGGATTTTTTAAAAAAAGTTTTCGGAGGAGAGGAAGAACCCCACCGTCATCCCTTCGGGATGCCACCTGTCCGGGTTGCGGCACCCAGCGTCCACATCGTGCAAAGCACTCGTGTCCTGCTGGCCGCTGCCCCAACAACTCCTCCCTGTTTCCGCCACTGGCGGCGGTCGTCGTTGTTGCCTAGTAGGGGCGGCCTTGGCAAGGAGGGTGAGCTTTGCGCCATGCCAAGGGCCCCCCTATTAGTGGGGGCTGTCGCCGCAGGCGACTGGGGGGTTGAGCCGTTCCCCCATTCCTTCCCTTACAATTGCTTATTGCAAACAAAAAAGAAACAGGTGGACATTATTATGAGAGAGATCCAAGTTGCAGAAAACAAGACCCTGAAGCTGACCAATGTTCTGGCACGCAAGATCGATGCCAGCGAGCTGGGCAACCTGGGCGTGATCCTGACCCAGATGCAGAACTTTATCAAGAGCCACAGCGCCATGCCGGTTGGCCCTGTGATCCAGTGTGTCAAGTTTACCTCCGGCCCCAACCCGGAGCCGCAGATCTATTTTATGATGCAGGTCAACCAGCTCATCCCCCGCCTGGAGCCGGGCTACGAGCAGGACGCTGTGCTGCGGGTGAAGGGCTGCCTGTACGCCCACTTCACCGGCCCCATGGACCACAGCAGCCTTGCCAGCCAGAAGCTGAACATCTATGCCTACGAGCACGAGATCGAGCTGACCGGCACCACCTACAGCATCTACGTCAATCAGGACAGCGAAAACGGTGTCATGGACGTTTTTATGGAGACGAAGTAATATGACCACTCGCATTCAGAATCTTTCCGACCTGCAGGACCGCCGCATTATGATGGAGAAGAAGCTGCCGGCCTTTGGCTACGCGCTCATTCTTCTGGTGGCTTTCCTCATGGTGTTTCTGGTGATCTGGAGCACCCAGAACAAGCGCACCTACGTCAGCCAGTCCACTGGCTCAGTGCAGGCGGCCAACAAGACCTATATCATGTCCAGTTACTCCGGCTCCATCACCGAGCTGAACATCTCGGAGGGCAGCTATGTCACCGAGGGCGACCTCATTGCCCACATCAAGAGCACTGATCTGGACATTCAGCAGGACAGCTACCAGAAGCAGCTGGACATCTACAAAAAGCAGAAGAGCCAGTACGAAAAGCTGCTCAAGTCCATTCAGGACGACAAGAACTACTTCAGCGAGACCGACATCGACGATCAGCCCTATTACTACCAGTACGAGAGCTACAAGAGCCAGGTCAGCCAGAAGGCGTTTGATGCTTCGCCCTATCAGGCCGCCGGTTACACCGATGAGCAGATCAGGACCATGATGGAGCAGAACCAGAGCGAGGTGGAGAGCCTGTACTACTCCACCCTGCAGTCCATTTCTGCCAACCTGACCAGCGTGCAGGCCAACATTGACAACATCGAGGCCCAGCTGGATGCCCTGAACACCGGCGCGAACGATTACTACATCTACGCTCCCACCTCCGGTGTCATCCACATGGACACCCCCTACAAGGTGGGCATGGTGCTCAGCGCAGGTTCCGCTCTGGCCACCGTGGCCAGCGAGAACAGCGACCTTGAGATCGTGGCGGCTGTCACCGTCAACGACCGGCCGCTGATCAATGTGGGCGACCCCTGCAAGATCGCCATCACCGGCCTGTCGGAGTATTCCTACGGCACCCTGACCGGCACCGTGACCTCCATCGACAGCGATGTGACCGCCAGCTCCTCCGGCTCCTACTACAAAATGACCATCACCCCGGACAGCACCTACGTCATCAGCAACAGCGGCGACAAGGTCGATCTGTCCAACGGTATGAGCGTCACCGCCCGCGTGGAGTACGACAAGCTGACCTATTTCGAATACGCGATGGAAGCTCTGGGCGTTCTGTTCCGCTAAGCGCTCACATCAACGCCCAAAGAGGTACGAAAGAATGAAACTGAACCTGAAAATGCTGGCCGTGAGCGCCGCTCTGCTGGGCCTGCTGGCCGCCGGCGCTGCGCTTCCGGCCTCTGCAGCCGGTCCCCTGAACGCGGCCGCTGCCCTCTCTCTGCCCTGGTCCGCTGCGGCTGTGGAGAGCGTCGAGACCGGCACTTACGCCTCCACCATGACAGTGGGGACGCAGCAGCAGCTCTCGCCGGTCATTCTGCCCGCCAAGGCCGCACGCAAAGCCACGGTAACTTTTATCTCCAACGACAGCACCATCGTCAACGTGACGTCTGAGGGCGTGGCGCAGGCGGTGGGCGTCGGCACGGCGCAGGTCATCGCCAGCGCAGACGGCGTGAGCTGCGTCTACACCATCACCACCGAGCTGGACGAATCCATGATCGTCAAGGAGATGGACATCACGCTGGCCTCCGGCACCATCGCTGTCGGCGAGACCACTTCCCTGTCGCTGGGCGTGCTGCCTTCCAGCGCATCAAATTACGCCAACGTGAGCCTCAGCTCCTCCGATCCCGCTGTGGCTACCGTCAACAACTTCGGCAAAGTCACCGGCGTGGCCCCCGGCACCGCCACCATCACCGCCACCTGCGGCGATGTGAGCGCATCGGCCACGGTCAAGGTCGTCAACAGCGGCGCAGACCGTCAGTCCATCGACCTGAACACGAGCTATGTCGTCCTCAAGCCGGGCGCCAGCCGCACCATCACCGGCAAAGTGACCCCGTCTTCTGCCTCCCAGTCCCTCACCTTCAAGTCCAATGACACCAAGGTGGCCACTGTGAGCGCCAAGGGCGTCATCACTGCCGTGGGTACGGGCGCGACCTCCATCGTCGTCTCCAATGGCACGGCGTCCGCCTCGGTGACGGTCATCGTCAACCGGAATGCTTCCAGCTCCGGCAACGGCGGCGGCAGCACCGACGACAGCAACGGTGAGGTCATCACCGACCCCGTCGTGGAGGCCATCGAGGCCGACGGCACCGACGAAGTGACCTTCGCACAGCGCGAGGTCCCCACCATCACCGGCGAGATGCTGAATGCCCTCCGTCTGAACGGCAAGACCCTCGTGGTCGAGGCCGATAACTACACCATCCGCATCGCGGGCCGCGATGTGAAGAACACCTCCGCGCAGGTGAGCACAGCCCTGAGCTTTGCCCCCTCTGAGTATGGTGTCACCTTCACCCTCAACGGCGGCGAGGCTCTGCCGGGCGTCGTTCAGGTCGAGATGACCGGCGACAACGCCGCCTATACCCGCGTCTACCTGCACAATGCCCTCAAGGGCAAGTGGCAGTTCCTCAACAGCTACAAGGACCATGTCCTCGAGGCGGACACGGCGGGCGAATACCTGCTGACCACCCAGAATCTCCGCTTCGTCCATGTGGACATGACCTTCTTCATCGCGGGCCTTGTGGTCATCGTGGGCATCATCATCGCCTACATCGTCATCAAGAAACGCTATTGGTTCTGGTAACTCTCTGGATCTCAGATAAAAAGGAAAGCCTCCCCAGCCAGGGAGGCTTTCCTTTTTTGTTCTATTTACTCCACCGTCACGCTCTTTGCCAGATTGCGGGGCTTATCGACGTCACAGCCGCGCAGGACGGCCATATAGTAGGCGAACAGCTGCAGCGGCACGATGAGCTGCAGGGGCATCAGCAGCTCGTCGTAGTCGTCCAGACGCACCACATAGTCCGCCACGCCCTCCGGGACGACAATGTCCTTCGTCGTGAAGAGGATGACCCGCGCACCGCGACTCTTGGTCTCCTTGGCGTTGGAGATGGTCTTTTCGTACACCTGCTTCTGGGTGGCCAGCGCGATGACCGGCACACCGTCGGTGATGAGGCTGATGGTGCCGTGCTTGAGCTCACCGGCAGCGTAGGCGTCCGAGTGGACGTAGCTGATCTCCTTGAGCTTCAGGCTGCCTTCCAGCGAGAGGGCGTAGTCGAAGCCGCGCCCGATGAAGAAGCAGCTCTGGGTGTTGACGAAGCGGCTGGCGAGGTACTTTATCTGCTCACAGTCGGCCAGACGGGGCTGGATGACCTCACCGGCGCGGAGCAGCTCGGCGGTCAGGCGGCGGGTCTCTGCCTCGCTCAGACGGCCTCTGGCGTAGGCCAGACGGAACGCGAAGAGGTAGAGGGTGCAGAGCTGCACCATATAGGCTTTGGTGGACGCTACGGCGATCTCCGGGCCGGCGTAGGTGTAGAGGACGTAGTCCGCTGCGCGGGCGATGGAGCTGCCCACCACGTTGACGACAGCCAGCACCGGCACGCCCCGGCTCTTGGCGAGGCGGAGGGCGGCCAGCGTGTCGCTGGTCTCGCCCGACTGGCTGATGATGATGACGAGGTCGTCGGGGTCGAGGATGGGGTCACGATAGCGGAACTCGCTGG
>OHDA01000471.1_pt1 | contig 20027 bp, 18 predicted proteins | sample 1566881 | NCBI WGS metagenome assembly OHDA01 (sample SAMEA3879585, study PRJEB24766) | human gut metagenome | biome: human-associated habitat; feature: feces | place: USA | collected 1985/1987
GAAAGGCAAAGGTAAAGGGCCTGCGCTCCATGAAAACCGGCAAAACCTATGACGGGACGGTGCTTTTGGCCGATACCGGCGGCAAGTATGTGAACTACCGCGTGGAACAGAGGAGCAAAAACTAAAAACAGCAAGCATAGGGAGTGTAGCCACACTCCCGGCAAACGGCTTCCCGTTTGTATCTTGGGGAAGTCCCCAAACCCCTGAATGAATGGAGGTGAGAAAGTGGCAAACCGAAAACGGAAGTTTGTGCTGCGCGTCCCAGTGACGCCGGAGGAACGGGCGCTGATCCAGCAGAAGATGGCCCAGCTTGGCACAAAGAACTTTTCTGCCTACGCCCGGAAAATGCTGATCGACGGCTATATCGTCCATATCGACACCGGCCCCGTCCGGGCGCAGACCGCAGAGCTGCAAAAGATCGGCGTCAACATCAACCAGATTGCAAGGCGTATCAACAGTACCGGGACTGTGTACGCGCAGGACTTGGAGGACATCAAGGGGGCGCTGGCACAGATATGGCAGTTACAAAGATCCATCCTATCAAGTCAACGCTGAAAAAGGCGCTGGACTACATCGAGAACCCGGACAAGACCGATGAAAAGCTGTTCGTTTCTTCCTATGGCTGTTCCTATGAAACGGCGGATATTGAATTTCAAATGCTGTTAGATCAGGCGTACCAAAAGGGCAACAATCTGGCCCACCACCTGATACAAGCCTTTGAACCGGGGGAAACCACGGCGGAGCAGGCCCATGAGATCGGGCGGCAGCTTGCCGATGAAGTGCTGCAAGGCAAATACCCCTATGTGATTACCACCCACATTGACAAGGGCCATCTGCATAATCACATCATTTTCTGCGCCGTGGATATGGCAAACCAGCGCAAGTACATTTCCAACCGCCAGAGCTATGCCTTTATCCGGCGCACCAGCGACCGGCTGTGCAAGGAACACGGCCTGTCTGTGGTAAAGCCCGGCAAGGACAAAGGCAAGACCTATGCCGAGTGGGACGCACAGAAAAAGGGCAAGAGCTGGAAAGCAAAACTGAAAATTGCTATCGACGCGGCCATTCCGCAGGCCAAAGACTTTGACGGCTTTCTGCGGCTCATGGAGGCGCAGGGCTATGAAGTCAAACAGGGCAAGTTTATTTCATTCCGCGCGCTGGCAGACGGCCTCCGTCCCGGACAGGAACGCTTCACCCGCTGCAAGACGCTGGGCGAGAACTACACCGAGGAAGCCATCACCAGCCGGATCAAGGGGCTGGCCGTGGACAGAGGCCCGAACCGGCAGCGCAAGGGTATCACCCTGCGGATCGACTTGGAGAACAACATCAAGGCCCAGCAGAGCGCGGGCTATGCACGTTGGGCGAAGCTCCAAAATTTGAAGCAGGCCGCAAAGACAATCAACTTCCTTACCGAGCATGGCATAGAGCAATATGCCGAGCTGGAAAGCAAGGTCGCGGAGATCAGCGCGGCCAACGACGAGGCGACTGCGGCCCTCAAAGATGTGGAACATCGTCTTGGGAACATGGCGGTGCTGATAAAGAACCTCACCACCTACAAGCAGCTCCGGCCCGTGGTGCTGGAATACCGCAAGGCCAAAGACAAGGCCGCGTTCCGGCGCGAACATGAAAGCCAGCTCATTTTGTACGAGGCTGCGACAAAGGCCATCAAGGACGCCGGAATCACAAGGCTGCCCGATCTGGCCGCCCTGAAAGCCGAGTACCGGGAGCTGGACAAGCAGAAAGCGCGGCTGTACGAACAGTACGGCGAAGTCAAGCGAGAGCTGAAAGAATACGGCATTATCAAGCAGAATGTGGACAGCATTTTGCGGGTGACGCCGGGAAAGGAACAGGCACAAGAGCTATGAGCATACCGAGAATGAATTACCCTCAATACCGCAAGGCCCGGAAGCTGACGCATGAGTGCTGCAACTACTGTGACGGGAACTGCCTCTTGCTGGACGACGGCGAGGAATGTGTGTGCGTCCAGAGCATTTCCTATTCATTGCTGTGCCGGTGGTTTCGTGCCGCTGTTCTCCCGCTGGATGGGGCGCTGTATGCCGAGATCATCCAGAGCCGGGACAGCGTGAAGCGGTGCGCCGTGTGCGGGGCTGCATTTACACCGAAATCCAACCGGGCGAAATATTGCCCGGATTGCGCGGTTCGGATGCGCCGGAAGCAAGAGGCCGAAAGGCAGCGGAAAAGATACCTGCAAGCTACGCAGTTAAGCCGCTGAATAGGCCGCCATAGCGGGCTTCTGACAAGCGATTGACGGGGCGGCAATAGGATTGCTCCAATCCCCGCCGAAACAGGCTTTGAAATGCGTAGAATATCCCCCATAGGAAAACGCCGGGCGCAGGGCCAGCAGGCCGCCGCGTCCGGCGCTTTCTTATGGGCTGTTCAGGATGGCCCGGATCAGTCTGCTTTGCAATCGGCGCTTCATGTACTCGTCCACCCGCACATGGGGCGAACCGTCCAGATCATAGAGCGTCCGGGTACAGAGCTTGTCTATGTAGCCCTCATAGTACCGCAAAACGCGCTCCACGGCCAGAGGATCACCGGCACGGGCCGCCTCGATCACAGATAGTGGCAACAGCTCCCGCCCACAGAAAGTCGGCTGCTTCATTTCGGTTTCCTCCTTTCTTCCTCCAATCGTTTCCGCAATTCGTTCAGGGCCTTGGTGCGGTGCCGCTGGACGGCGCTGCGGGACATTCCCACAAGACTGCCGATCTCTCCGTCTGCCAGCCCCAACACACAATGCAGGATCAAAATGCCTTGCTCCTGTTCCGGCAGACTGGCAAAGGCAGCGGCCACCAGCTCGTCATGGATATGTAAGGCATAGCCATAGGCTGTGAATAGGATGCTGTCGCTTGGGTATTCGTCCACTGTGCAGAGCTTGTCCATTTCTTGCTGCGATAAGGCGCTGAACTCGATTTCTCGGTTCCGCTGGCGTCCCAAATCCCGCAGGTGGGTTCTGGCCTCATTGCGGAGAACAGTTTTACAGAAAGCGTCAAACCGGCAGCGTTCTCTATAACCATCAGGAGTGTACTTCATCTTCTCACCCCCGATCTGCGGGAGAGTGAGAAGCCGGGGCCGGTTGCGTCGCCCCCTGTGTCTATGTTGCTGCGGAAGCTCCGGCCCGCACCGAAAAACCGCAGGAATCGACAAAATTCGCCCGGCAGGTCGTAGACCCACCGGGCGAATATGAAAGCGTTATGAAGTTTCCTTACATGGTATAGTTCATATCGTTGGCCGGAGCTGCCCCCTGTTGGATACAGGCTTTTTTTAACAAGCTATGCTTTTGAAAAACAGGGTATATCAGCATGGCGGCTCCCTCCGTGGGCCGCCGATCCTGCGCCGAACAAAGGAAAGCGGCGGCCTTGATAACTCAAAGCCGCCGCTGGTCGTATGGGCGTGTCAAAAGGGCTGCTGTACGACGGCTTTTTTCTTTGCCGTCGTCCGGCATAACATCAAGTTTTTATATTAGATAAATAAATATAGGCATCTTCAAGTGATGCTTCGCAGGGCCAACATTCGATGTCAGGATGTGACGAACTGATTATTTTCATCAACAATCCATCACTTGTAAGTTGTTTCGCTGAAACATGGTATCGCTGTTCTACTTCTCTGGCTTTATTTTCATTCGATACCCTACACTTCCAAACATGACCTTGTGCCTGCTCAATTAGTTCAGACATATTGCCTGAATAGAGAAAGTGACCTTTTTTCATTACAGCGAGTTGATTACAGGTAGCAGCCAAGTCCTCCGTAACATGGGTTGAAAAAAGAACTGTTCTGTCCGCAGAGAAATCAAACAATAGATTTCTAATTCGGATGCGTTCTTCCGGGTCAAGCCCTGTTGTGGGTTCATCGACAATTAAAACAGATGGATTGTGTAAGAGAGCTTGGATAAGCCCCACTCTGCGTTTCATTCCACCGGAGAGCTGCCGATTTTTCTTCTTCTGATGTGCAGATAACCCTGTGGCCTCCAAATAATAGTCTATTTGTTTCTGGTACTCCGCTTTTTCCATGCCAGACATAATCCCAACATACTCCAATGCTTCACGCACTGTAAGATTGGGATATAGGCCAAACTCTTGCGGCAAGTATCCAATTTGCTTTTTGATGATCTCGTAATTTTCCGGCTTAACAGTGAGGCCGTTTATTTCAACCGTACCAGATGTGGGAGTAAGAAGTGTAACCAATATCTTCATCAGTGTTGTTTTTCCGGCTCCATTTTCCCCCAGAAGTCCATATATGCCATGTTCGATAGTCAAGTTTACATGATTTAGGACTTTCACACCCTTTTTGTATTCCATTACTAAATCACATACTTTTATTCCCATGTTTACACCACCTTTTTTTATTAAAATCCGGCTGCTGATTTACCAGATGTAGATTCCAGTACATTAAAGCAACTGCACATACAACGTATAATATTCTGCTCGGCCAAAAAGGAATTAAATAACCATCCTGAACAACTTCCCCTGACAGCTTGAATAGCTGTAATATTTCTGGTAACACACGAATGATCGTAGATGTCAAAAGCAGCCAAAAGAAGAACAGCAGGCCGATAGCAAGCCCTATATTCCGCATTAGATTTGTAGCGGTAAAGCAAAACGTTCCCATAAAAAACATACTTGCGGCGCAGGCACCCATGCAGGAAGCGTATAGACTTATGACGGGAACACCAGAATAGTTTGTAGGATGATACACTAACACGAAACCCCAATAAAAAACAGCAACTAAAACAATTAAATATAGTTGGCTAATAAAAGCGCGTTTTAGGATCGAACCACGTTTTTGTTTTATAGGGAATAAAGAGTAAGTGGAGATTCTTTCATTCATATACTCCATATAATAAATATCAGCCATGAACACGCCTGCAAGAAGCGCAACACTTGATTCCAGAACAGAAACAATCTCGTTATAGGACATAATTGGCCTTACCAAAATGATAATTACCATAAAGAGCATAGAATAAATGATCTTATACATAGGCAGTGCTATTTTTAATTCATACTTCATGTATCACGCCTCCTTTCCCATATCTGAATACTGGCAATAAGCAGAACAATAGCTAAAATCAAAAGAAAAATTTGATTGCTTACAATTCCAGATGGTATTTCTGTTTCAGTAAACAACTGAGGAAAGCGTATAAATATTGCTCCGGGCTTTACCTGATAGTGGTAATCCTCGGCGGAACTCAGCGTACCGATGTTGGCGTAAATGAAATACAAAAGCATTGCCGGAATTGCCGGAATTACGTTCTTGAACAAAATTGAAATAAAGAGCATAATGCAGCCTGTGAGTAGAATTCCGGGCAGATCATACATTATGATATTGGCCCAAATATCCCAAAGGCTTGTTTTGTATCCATAGCTGTTTCCTGCACTTACAGCGACAACATCGACAATCGCTGTTAGTATAACAACAAAGAGTAAGACCATTGAGATTCCAGCAATATATTTGCCCAGAACATAATTCCGGCTGCTGATCGGTTTCGTATGAATAAAACTGTAAATGCTTTTCCTCATGTCGCGCATAAGCAAAATTGCAAAAACAGATATTGTGAAAAGTATAGAAGTGATTCCGAGATAATCCGCATATTTTCTTCCCAAATAGCTCGTATATGATTCTTCCTGAAATACTGAATCCAAATATTGCTGCACCTCGCCAGCATCAGCTTTTTTATAGGCACTCATATTCCATACAGATTGAAAACCGACTATCCCATATTCATCAATGAAAAATTGTCTAATTTCTTGCACTGTCCAGCCTTTACTAAGCACTTCGTCCATTTGCTTTTGTGCATCCTCATGGCTCATTTCACATTCACTTACCAGATAGGCTTCCATTTCTTGTGATACATACTCCCACCGTTCGTTTTCCGGTGTCGGAATATACCCATCCGTAATGTTGCCATCGTAAGAATATTCCATTGTTTCTCCGTCTGGCTGAAAATCGTCATATAGTTTGATGTATGGCGATACGGTGATATACAGAATCACAACCATAGAAAGGACACCAATATAGGTAAGCGGACTTTTCAGCAGCAGCATAAAATCCTTTTTGACTAAACTCCAATTCATGCAATCGTCCCCCTTATCCGTTTTCTTATCCTAAGTATATCGGTAAAATAACTACAAAAAAACAATAGCGGTGATTTTCTTAAATCTACCGCTATTGCCCGATTCATGCAGCAATATTAAATTCCACGCAGGCACCTCCGCCCGGTGAGTTATATACCCGGAGAAATCCTCCATGCTTCTCACAAAGCATTTTGCAAATGTATAGACCCATGCCATAATGCTCTGTTCCTACGCTTTCGCCATGATAATAAGGCTTGACCGCTTTACTTAATTCGTCTGGCTGAAACCCTTTTCCATCGTCATGCACGCAGACATTCAATAGGGATTGAGAGTAGCGAAACTCCACACGAACACACTGAACCGAAAAACGCATAGCATTATCAATTAGATTTTCAAGAACTTCAAGGAAAATAGATATGTCCAAATTCAACTGTTGTTCTTTCAATTCGCTATGCACCTCAAACTGCTTCGCATATTTTTGAGCGAGAACAGTCAAAATTGCTTCTGTTTTAGCAAGGAGATCGGCTTGGCTGACATACGCTCTGCTTATAATAATTTCATCCAAACGATTTATGTTTTTCATTGTGCCAGCAAAACAGGATATTCTTTCTGTTTGGCTCTGCAATTCTCCCAGCACTTCTATTACTTTTTCCTCTGATAATCTGTGCTTAGGATAGTACCGCAACAAATACTCAACATAACCTTTCATGACCGCCAGTGGTGTTCGTAAATCATGAGAAAAGGCTGAACGCATTTGCTTTTGTTCGTCTATCATGTTCCACATTGAGCTGTTGTTTTCTGCTAATTTTTCGCGCATTTTTTCAAATGCAGCACAAATCTGGCCTAATTCATCATCATAGACATAAGAGATTTTGAAATCCAAATCCTGTCTGCTTATTTTATCCGCAGCTTCATTTAATACTGAAAATGGTGTTTTCAACCTGCGTTTATAGAATAATGTGAGCGATAAAAAGACACCGAAAAGTGTAAAAAACAAAATGCACCAGCTTGAAATAAAATCACAAAGCTCTTTTGCTATACGATCTGATGGTATCATTATTTCCGGGGAGACATCGGGGATTTGCGGCACGTCACCAAAAAGTTGAGAATATCCGTTTTGATACTCATATAGTTTTGAAGAATCCGTATACTTTAGCTGAATATTGTCAGAAATATTTTGTGCTGCGTCCTGAACTGCGATGGAAAGTATGATGGATATTGTTAATGATATTATTAAATACTTAAAAAGTGACCGTTTTATTTTGCTGCCCATCTATATCCACATCCCCAAACCGTTTCAATGAACTCCCTATCTGTATGTTCTCTAATCTTGTTACGGATTCTCCGAATCAATTCTGTTACATTTTTATTATCGCCATCCCTATCCAGTCCCCATAGTTTTTCATAGATCATTTCTCGATCAAAAACTTGTCCGGGATGACGAGATAATAACGCCACTATATCAAATTCAGACTTTGTAAGTTCTATGACCTGATTATCAAAACTTACTTTTCGGCTATTCAGATCAATAATCAAATCGTTGTCATATCGAAATTCTGTTTTCCCTTGGATTCTTGCCTCTCGCCTTAAATGAGCTTCGATCCGGGCCAGTAATTCGCCAATCGAAAACGGCTTTACAATATAATCATCACCACCCGCTTTCAAACCGATAATTCGGTCTTTTTCTTCTATACGGGCGGATAAGAACAATATAGGGCAATGTACGCAGTCACGGATTTTTTCGCAAACCTCTATGCCGTCCATTTTGGGCAGGTTTATATCAAGAAGTATTATATCAGACTGCTTTTGGACTTGTTTTAGAGCTTGCTCTCCGTCAAATGCAGTCGTAACAGCATACCCCTCCATCTCTAAAACATCTTTTATCATATTAACCATACTTTTATCATCGTCTACAACCAAAATCTTTTCTTTCATGCGTTCCTCCACGGGCAAATCAACTCTAACTTTGGTGTTTTTCCAACACCTCATATATTTTGGAAAGGGTGAAGTTCAGTTTATCATAGAAACAGTCGGCACCATTTTTAATCACGGCTGCGGATAAGGCTTCATCCGCAGCCGCAGACACCGCGATAACAGGAATATCAATCCTTTGCAGTTTCATCCATACTAATAAGTCTATCACAGTTTCACCATACAATAAACAATCAGAAATAATCAAATCTGGCAATGTAGAGGATATAATCTGCTTTGCTGTTCTAATATCTCCACATGATACAGGTATCCAATGTTTATTGGAAGCAGCCATGCTAACGCCATTTCTATATGCAATATCGTTATCTATTATCAAAACCTGCATATTCAACCTCCGCTTATCACAGTTTCCCTATTTTAAGTTATAGTTTTAATTTAGTTTACAAGGAGAATGTCTACAAAAAGACAACAGAGAGGAAAACATCTTCCTGTCTACGCATTTAGGGGGCAAAAAGTCTACGGAAATCAAGGCTTTTCGGCGGTGGTCGATGGGGTGGCAGAATGATTTATCACATACCCGTCGAAACGGGCTTTGAAATGCGTAGGAAAATCTTTCCGCCGCTGGTTTTCCTGCCGGTTCTGTGGTATGCTGGAATAAGACAAAAAACGACAGGAGTTGACACGATGGCCAAACAGGAAATGTTACTGGACACAGCTACCATCAAGGCCGCCGTCGCTGGTGAGAAGTGGGCCAAAGATAAAGTGATCGAACACTACACCCCCATGATCGACGAGCTGGCCGTTGACGAAGATATGAAGCAGCACCTTATTTTGAAGCTGCTGGAAGAACTGCCACACTTCCCGATGGGGCAGGCATAAGAAAAAAGAGCGCCGGACGCAGAGGCACACAGCCCCCGCGCCCGGCACTCTTTATTTAGGTCTGTCCATAGAAATAAAACAGACAACAGAGTTATAATGTGATTACTTAAAAACAAAAATTTCTTCAATAGGTGTGTTTACAGCCCTTGAAATATCAATCGCTAATTTTAGCGACGGGTTATATTGTGCCTTTTCCAGACGCATGATTGTTTCGCGGCGCACTCCAACTATTTCTGCCAACTGTTCTTGTGTCAATCCCTTTATCTGCCTATACTGCTTTAATTTACATTCAAAATCTGGCATAGTTAGTCCTCACCTTCATCAATCGGATCGTCGTGGTCATAGTGATAAAGCAAGAACTCGCTAAGGAATACTTCAAGCGCGATAGCAAGAGAAACCATAATTATATACGCAATAAAGGTATATTCCAAATTCCCCATAAGTTTGCCCTGTCCCAAAATCAGTGTTACAAGAAAAATAATTGTAAGAGCTGTTTTATTGGCTACGGAATGAGCGTGCATTTTGTTTTCTTGGTATCGCTCGTCCATAAAAGTATTTGACAATTTTCCTTCATAGAAGAAACCAAAGAAACCAAAAAACACAAAAAAAACAAAGGGGAAAATAGTTTTGTCGATGTTGTATGTCCAGAACCCCAAAAAGCCGAAAAAACCCAAAAAGCCTAAGAAGCCCAACTTAGGATTAAGATTTCGGGTTATAGTTGCATTGTTGCCTTTCCTTTTATTGACGGCTATAACCTGTATCAGCAGAACGACAAGGTACAGCACATAAAAGGTAATTAAGATGCCCGAAATAATCATAGGCAGGTCTTTAAGACGGAAAGTATAGGTCGAAATATCCATTGGGACAATAAATCTGGCTTCATTAAAAGTAATCGTATACCATGAAGAAACAGCGACAAGCAAAATACATATTGCTCCTAAAATAACAAGCAGTTTTGTTTTATTTTTTTTCATTTTTACAGCCTCCAAAATGTGATGTATTTGTCACCTAACGAGATAAATATATCACTTCGGATTGCTTTTGTCAATGGGCAAGATACAAATATATCTCTTTTGGTAAAGAGCGCCGGACGCAGAGGCATACAGCCCCCGTGCCCGGCGCTTTGCGATGCTTAGATCACTCTTACACTTTATATTTCATATTGTATTGCTCTAAAACCACATTGATGATATACTAAGAAAAGAATATCAAGTGTGTATCTACAAGTTAAAAGAAAGGGAAAAATATACTATGCTCAAATCAATTATAACATTGATAGTTACCCTTATTGTAGGAGTTGTATTCATGGCAATAGGAAATGATTTCCTTAATGGATCTACTGATCTCGGTGTGATTGTAGCCGTTGCCGTAGCGGGGGCCTTGGTTGTGTTTTTTAATGGACAGAAAGGAAAATGAAAGGTACGATTACAAAATAGGATTTTTGATGTGGAGAGCTGATTATGGAGAATATATTTGATAAGTTCAAGAAATTAAATTTAGACACCTCGCCCATAGGTCTATCAATCGAATTGAGAGAACCATTTTTTTGTACGCCGATTGGAGCCCAAATTATTGGGTGGGATAATGGAATACATTATTGCTTTATCAAGGGATTTAAGGAGATTGTTTTTTGCGTAAATCCAGAAACGTGCTGTAATTATTATGTTTATCCACTTGCTAAAGATTTTACAGATTTTTTAAGGTTGCTTCTTTCTCTGAAAACAACAAATGCAATTCAACAAGTAGTGTGGATGGATAAAGATGCTTTTGAAAACTTTATGAATGATCCTGATGAAGTTAGATATACAAGTAGTGAGCCAGTGCAAAGCATACTTCAAAATATTTCCTCTAATTTAGAGGTTGAACCGATAGAAAATCCATTTGATTATATCAAAAAACTCCAAAAGGATTTTCCGTATAAAGAGATAAAGTTTACAGATGAATTTTATAATATAACTGGTTTAACACGGCAAGAGAATATCTAAAAAAGTTGCAGAGGACACTTTCAACAGTGTTCTTCTGCAACTTTTTTGTTGACTAATTAAACTTTTGATTTTTGTGAGATTTCTTTGAAAAGGATGCCGTTAATAACCAGCCCACCAACTTGTTACCTGTGTATGTGTTGCTTTTGGAAGATGAATCAGATTGCTATACGCATTACTTCCGCCGTATGCAAGCGGGCGAATATGGTGAACATCGTATAAACTGCGATTTAAGGTAACGCCCGTATTGGCGGTGTAAGTATTATAGTAGGTATCAGCTAAATTAGACGGACGAGTAGTTGTTGCACCTTTGGCATAGTTAGCAGGCGGCATGGGTAGGCTTTTCCCGCTTACAGAATCAGAAAAATTAAAATTCCAAGCGTGTCCTGTTCTATTAGAAAGTGCAGTTGTTGTTACGCCACTTCCAGAAGTAGCATTATCATAGTCCGTAATAGTGTAGGCAACATAATAATACCCTGTTTTTGCAGGAACTGTCCATGTGTAATCTACGCCATACTCACTGTTGGATGTATATGTATGGTAAACAGAACCCCCAACATTTGAGTAAGAGCCGGATAATGTTGTAAAACTCCCCTTTAATTGAGCTGTCAATTTAATATTTGGTTTCACAAAAGGAGAGGTTGGGCAATCAACATTAAAATACCAAGTAAATTCGCCACCACTGGTTTTTTTAATTCCAGCACGGACAAGATAAATTTCAATTCCTCGCTCACTGGGAGTATCAGCAGATCCTTTAGGAACAGGGATGGCAACTTCGTCGAAAGTAAGAAGTTCACCATCCTCAACAAGCATTTCACCCGTGGTCGTATCGTAATGAGTGACTTGCCCGGAATCAGCGGGAGAGGTATCCATGACGGCTTCCAACTCATTCTGGTAGGGTTCAGCCGCAATAGCAGTAATCGACATTCCTATGGCCATCATGGTGACAAGCACCAAACTCACAATTTTCTTTAAGTGTTTTTTCAACATACAGTCATTCCTCCTTATTAGGTATCGTAAATAGAAAATGCCATCAAACTATCATCCCAATGGAATCACCTCTTTCATTCATTTCAATCGCGCAATCCCCTTATGTTTTATGGTAAAATTATACAAATTATGAAGTATAAAGTCAATATTATATGAACAATACAGTGTAATATACTAAAAAGCGCCGGACGCAGAGGCCATACAGCCACCGCGCCCGGCGCTTTGCTATACTTGGATCACTCGTCCGTGAAATGGAACTGCCGCGCCTCAAAGTCGGCGTCGTGCATGGCGTCCAGCTTGTCGGCGGTCTGGCGGGCCAGCGCCGCCATGTCCTCGTCCATGTCCGGCAGGGCGGCCCGAATGTTGGCCGCCGTTCTGCGCCGGTCGCTCTTGTGATACATACAGATCAGGTTTTCTTCCTCTACGGTAAACGGTACCATTGTCATACCTCCAATTCGTTTTTCTTGGTTCTGGCCGGGGCCTTTTTCGGGGCTTGGGCCTGTTTGGTTTCGGATAGCTGCCTGCGGATGGAAGCGCGGGGCCTCCGCACTTCCTTGTCCCGGTTCTCGTCCTTGCCGATCACCGCATACAGGCCGTGCCGGTCTTTCATGCCGGTAAAGCACAGGGATTTATAGGGCAGCATAGAAAACAGCCGGTCGGTGTCCTTGCTGGACGCAATCTGGACGAAGTACGGGGACAGCTCCACCATGAAATGCGTTTTGTTGGGGCTGTTGGGGGCGGACAGATCTTTCAGCCCGGCCACGATCCGCTGCGCCTCGGCCAAAATCATGCCGTCATGCAGCGCCGTGACGTGGGCCTTGAAGTCGCCGGGCGCAAGCTGCGCCCGGCCTTTCTGTTCCTGCCGCAACAGCTCCCGCAGGTGTTCCGGCTCATTAGGCTTGGCCTCATACCGCAGGAACGCCCCCAACTTGGGATCGGGCCGCCCGTCGAAGTACAGACCGGCGGGCTGCTCCCGGTCGCCCTTTTCATAGTGCAGGATGATGTTGTCGGCCTGTACCGCCTCGGCTGCGACGTGCCGGAAGTGCTGGGGATAGTCCAGCTCATAGAGATTGCCGCGAATGACGCCCCGCACCTTGCCGGTCAGCTCCACGGCGTAGGCCAGCACCCGGTCACGGGTCTGCTCCCCGTAAAACTTCCATGTGTTGTGCTGCCGGGTGCCTTGCAGGTACACATCACTTTCCCGGAAACAGTGCGTCCCGGACGGGCGGGACATCCACAAAAGCGTCCTGTCCTCGGCCTTGTCGCTGGCAGCGGCCCGCCCGATGATCTCTTTGTCGATCTCAAAATCGCTGCGATAAAAGGCGGTGTTCTGCCGCATGAGCTGTTCCAGCGCGGCCAGAACATCCACATTCTCAAACCTGTTCATGGTGTCACACCTCCAATTCCTGTGCTTTTTCCCGCTGCGGCGGTTTCTTCTGCTGTTCCTCCTTGGCGGCTTTGAGCTGCGCCCGGATGGACGGTTTTTTCTGTTTCTGCGCCGGGCGCTGGGGCTGCTTGGGCTTTTGGGCCTCCGCCTTGGCTGCCTCGGCCACGTCGAACAAGGAAATCTGTTCCCCGGCTTTGGCCTTGGCTTCCAGTTCACTCATGGTCGGGGCATTGTTCAGAACACCGTCGATCATGTTGTAGTTCTGCTCGGTCGTCATTTCAGCGGCCTTGATGGGGCTTTCCTGCTGGGCGGGGATGGCAAAAGCGTCTGTGCCGTTGCCCATGATAAGATACTTGCCGTCCTCGGATTGGTGGTGGAAACCATAGCCTGCGGCCTCCAACTGCTCCCGGCTCATGTCGGTTACAAGGAAGCTACCTCTTGGGGTCTGGATGCTCTCGCCGGTGAGCAATTCCCGTGGCGTAAGCTGTTTTTCCCGCTGCAAGAAAAACTCCGGCACCGGCGTAAAGCCGAAGCTGTCACAGTAATGGGCTTCCTCCTTGCCGCTACGGTTCAGCACCACAACGTCGGAAACGGAAAGGCTGTGGCCGGTGAAGTCGGCGGGACGGTCAAGGTTGAATGTACGGTAGATGTCCTCCAGCGTGGTTTTGCCGTCCAGCGGGGCCGTGTAGATAAGATCGTAATTCTGCCGGTCAACGGCCAGCCCCGCTTCCTGCAAGCTCTCGTAAGCCTCAAAGCGATAGTCCCGTGTTTCCGGCCCGCCTTTGAGCTGGTAGATGGTAAAGGTGTCGCCCTGCTCCTGTGCCGGGGGATCGACGGTGAAATACGGGTTTTCCCATTGGGTGAAAGGCATATCCGGCATGGCCTTGTAGCTGCCGTTCTCCACCACATAGGGCCGCACCCGGTCAAAGCCGATTTCCTGTGCCACACGGGAAAGGCTTTCCAGTACCACGGGATCACTCCGCAACCGTTCCATGCGAGTGAAGTCCTCCACAAGATAATTCTGGCCCGCCCGTACATGAAGAATATCGGCGGCGCTCATGCCGTCCTTGCTTTCCATGCCCAGCGTCAGATGGGCATAGGGTCGGCCATCGGTGTTCAAATCCTTGGCCTCGCTGTTATAGGGCTGGCTCCGCAGCTCGTCGAACCGGGCCTTGGCTTCCTCAAAGGTAGCGAAATGCTCTATCGGGGTCTGCTGCTCGGCATTGGTGGCCCATGTTTTCAGATCGGGAATGATGTAAAAGCCCCATTCCCGGCTTGCCTCCGGCGCGGCGGCGCTGCGCTCGGCCAGTGTCTTTTCGGCCCGTTCCCGCACATCGTCCCGCAACGGCACCGTATAGAGGGTGGACGCAGAGGAAAAGCCCACGTTATTGAAAACGTAGTCTACATCGGCCTCTTTCAAGGCTCCTGCCGGGTAGTAGTCGGCCCGTGTTGGGGTGTCGCTCACCTTGCCGCTGGCAATGTCATGGTTCAATCCCGTTTCCAGATGGGTACAGATTTTGCCGTCCACGGCCAGCGTCACATAGTACCAGCCAATATAACCGCCGGTCTTTTCATCGGCTCCCTCGTTGAACTCCACATTGAGCAGCGTGTAGGGCTTCAAGCCCTTTTGGGCCGCGATCTCGTTGTCCTTGGCCTCCCGCTGCAACAGCGCAGGCAGGGCCGCTTCCTTGGTGGCCTTGACGATCTCCGGGTTGTACTGCACCAAAGTACGGTTGACACATTCCGTCTGCACCTTGACCGTCTTGGCTTTCGGCGTTAGGCGGTTGCCGATAAACAGGGACGCGCCGTTGTCAAAACGGATCGTCATATCGCTGGTGCCGCGCCATTTGCCGGTACAGGGGGACGTGTGGATTTCGCCGGTCTTACAGCCAAACGCCTGCGCGATCACATCAATCTTGGCCTGCAAGGGCAGGTCTTTGTATCGGTCAGCGATTTCCAGCGCCTTTTCCTGCAACTCCGTCAGGGTTTTTGCGGGGGCTGCCTGCGGTTCGGTGTCGGAAGTAACTTCCGGCTCCGGGGCGGTTTCCGGCTCCTGCACGGGTTCTTGTTCCGGCTCCGGCTCTGGTGCCGGTTCCTGTTCCGGGGTGGGTTTCTGTTCCGGCTGCTCCTGTTCCTTGGCATACAGCTCCTTGACGGCCTCCTGCGTCAGCTCCCCGGTATTAAGCTGATCCATCAGCTCCCGGCACCGTTCCGGCGTCCCGATGTAGAGAACATCCCCAATCTTGGCCCTGCCGTTATCCTGCGGGATATAGGCTTGCAGCATATACAGGTTTTCCCGGCTGTCGCTGCTGGGGGTGGCGTGTACCCGGTAGAAGTAGTCCGGCTCGGCCTGTTCTTGTGCCATCTGCGCCCTCTGCTCCCGGCTGCTGTTGCGTTGCAGCTCCGTGGGCTTGATGCCGGAAAGGGGCTGAATACAAGCGATCCTGTCCGACGCACGGTAGGCATTGTCGTTCAAAAGCCGCTGCCATGCGCCCACACTCGGCGCCCAGCGGAAACCGTTCTCTTTCAACTGCTGGCGGGCGTCCGCTTCCGGCTTGCCGTCAAAGAACACCTGCAAGCGGCCCTGATCCCGGTTGGCCTCCACATGGCCGCCGTCAAACTCCCAGCCCACATAGGCCACTTCGTTTGCGCGGGTCAGGCTTTCGATCCGCTGCCGGACGCGGCGGATTTCCGCATTGTTGTTGGACAGCTCCCAGCTCTGAAACGGCTTCTTTTCATAGTGCCAGCCGGACGCCATATCTGCTTTCAGGCTTTCAAGGTTTTCAGGAGAGAGGTGCGGGCAGCCGTCCAGCGTACCGTGTTTGCGGTAATAGGCATTGACCGCTTTCATGGTTTCCTGCGCCTTTTCCAGACCGGCCAGCTTTTTTTGCAGCTTGGGAATGGCCTGCGGGTCGTCCTGCCGGATGCCGCCCATGCCGGTGCTGCGGATTTTATCAAGCAGCCCTTGGATGTACTGCCATTCCTGCATATTGCTGTCGCGGGCCGCGTTCTGTTTCTCTTTCTGGCGTACCGGGAAATTGGAACCACCGGCAATCAAAATGGACGGAACACGGGCGTCAATCTCATAGCCGTGGTTCATGTTGGCGGCCAGCTTCCGGGCATAGGTGTCAAGCAGGCTGTCGATCTTCTCATGGTACATGGGATCGACGCGCTTTTTCTGTTCCTGTGCCAGCGCAAAGGCTTTATCCACATAATGCCGGTATTCGGCTGTGGCGCTGCCGGGCTTGTAGTCGGAAAAGCTGTTCATTTCCTTGGCACGGCGGGCCGCGCCCTCATTGATGGAATAGTAGTAGTCGGACGCCGCAGGTTCTTTTGTCTGCTGTTCCGGGGCTTCCTGCTGGGGCGGCTCTTTGACCTCCTGCGGCTGGGCCGGGGCCTCATAGCCAGCCGCCGCATATTCCTCTACGGTCATACCGGCGTCGGCGGCCTCCTGTGCAATTTCGGCCTCCACCTGCGCCTTGTAGTCCTGCAAGCTCTGGTCGAAGTCGGTCAGTTTCGGCATTTCCGGCAAAGGCTCTCCGTGGTTGAGCAGCGGACGGCACTCCATAGCGTAGTCCACCAGCGCCCCATAGTAGGCGGTTTCCTCCGGCATCAGGGTGTCGCTGGACGCCAAACGGGTCTGCGCCTCCTGTTCCAGCCGGGACAGGTTGCAATGCAGCTCCATGTAGGGGATGATCTCGGTGAGAAAGGCTTCCCGGCTGGCGTGATCCTCCGCCCATGCCTCCGGGCCTCCCTGCCGGGTCAGATGGTCTTTCCATTTTTCGTCGTTCAGATAAAAGGTCTGATACTCCCGGATATGCTCAATCAGGGAACCGTCCCGGTCGCCAAAATCCTGCCGCCCGGAATAGCTGTGCGGCTCTCCTTGGAATGTAAAATCAATGCGGAAGTCGGTCTTGTCATAGTAGCCGCCGCCTCGATGTTCTGCGTCCAGCCGGGCAAACAAGGCGTCAGCCTCATGCAGCGGCATTTGCTGGCCCATTTCCAGATGGGGGCTTTCGGTGAAAAGGATCGTTACAACCGGCTCCGCTGCCGGATCAAGGGCGGTTTGCTGTTCCGCCTTGGCAACGGCAATCTCACTTTCAATCTGGCTTCTCACAAAATCATCCATGTGGCCGTGCTGCATTTCATAGCCCTGTTCGCACAGACGGTTGATAAGCTCGATCACCTTGTCCGTATCGCCCACAGTCTCGGCATACTCCACGATCAACCGGCGTTCCTCGTTGCCCATGCGCTGACCGTCACGCTCGGCCCAGTCGATCAGAGCGTTGGCCCGTTCTGTGGGGGTGGCCTCCGGCATAATGGGCTTGTTGTTCAAGAGGCCGTCAATCCCATTCCACGGCTGCGGCTCCGGCTGTACGGAAATAGCATTGGCTTGTTCTGCGGCCTCCTGAAAATCTTCCAGTGCGTCGCCGGTGATGGTTTCCGTTACATGGCCCTGCGGTGCTATCCCGGAAAAAATTTCGTCGCGGGCCTCCGACAAAGAATACTCCGTATTGTCCAACTGTCCGCCGTCGATCTCTTTGTAGTCAGGGCCGTACACGGTATAGTCAAAGCCGTTTTCGCTGGTCTGGATAAAGAGAATATTGCCGCTTTCCAGACGGTAGGCAGCTTCTTGGGCCTCGGCCCGTTGCAGCGTCCTGTCGCTGGAAAGGACAAAGCCCTGTGTCTGAATAGCGTCCAACGTGCCTTGTGTCACCTCGCCGGTGGATTTCACATCGGCGTCAATCAGGGTTTGCAGCATGGTCTTTACACTGTCGGTCATTTCCTGCTGCTGTTCCGGGGGCAGCTTGGAAAACACACTGTCGGGGGCAGGCTGCTCGGCGGCCTGTTCCACAGTCGGCTCCACAATTTGCTCCACGGCCTGCTGCGCCTGCCGCTGTTGCTGAAGCTCGGCAAGGTGGCCGTCGATGGTGGTAATCAGCTCATGGGCGGTGGCCCGGATGGTTTCAAGGGACGCCCGCAGCTCTTTCAGGTCTTTGCCGGAACTCCAACCGGCCACATACCCAAAGGAATAGTCGGACGTGTCCAGCCCGTAGTGCTGGCAGACGGCATAGGCCACGCTCTCGGCCTGCACCTCGCGGGTGCGGCTGTCGGGCCGGTCGGCCTGCTCGGTCACAGGGGCCTCCGGGTCAATGGCGTGGAGCTTGGCATGGGCAATCTCATGGATGGCCGTTTTCAAAGTTTGCAGCTCACTCATGTTCTCCTGTATGGCGATCCGCTTTTCCGTCAGGTGGTAGTAGCCGTGAGAACCACCGGGGATGTCCTCAAAGGCCATCGGCACGGGGGAAGTCTGTTCCAGCGCCTTGAAGAAGTCCTCGTATTGCTCCACATTCCCGGCCAGCTCGTCCACACCGATAGAGGGCAAGGGTTCGCCCTCGGTCTGGCTCACGTCAAAGACAGACACGATCTTGAACGCCGGAACTTGTGTTTCCTGTACTTCGGTCAGAGGCTTGCCGTCTTTGTCCATGACCGGCTTGCCCTGTTCGTCCAGCTTCGGCACTTCCTTTTTCACCTTATAGGGGGCGGGGGCCAAAATCTTGATGCCTTTCTCGCCCCGTTTCACATTGCGGTGAAAATCGTCCCGCCACTTGTTGTAGCCTGCCACAAGCTGGCCGCCCTGCATGGCGATCAGCAGCGTATTGTTGAAACTGTAACTGTGGAACTTCGCCATAGAGGTGAGATAGGCTTTGTAGCGTTCACTCTCGAAAAGCTCCTGTATGCCGGTTTCCAGCCGGTCGGTGATCTCTTTCATGCGGTCGGCGCTGTTCTGGCTGTTGAGAATGATAGGGACGACGGGCGGCGGGGCCGCAGCTTCGGCAGTGGGCGCTGCCTCCGGCTGCACCGTCCGGGCCGGGGCCTCGTCCCGCAGAATTTCCGGCGCGGGATAGGCCATCACCCGGTATTCCTCCGGCACCGGCTGGCCCTCATGGACGCGCTGCCACTCGTCGCCGCTTTTCACCAGATAGCCATAATCGGTGAAAACACCATGCTCCGTATTGGCAATATGCAGGCCGAAACGGGGCAGGAAAATTCCCGCTTTCCATTCCTCCGGCATATCCACCATGCCGGAACGGTTCAGGTAGTAGTCACCCAACTGGCCCGTGCCGGTGACATCCGGCAGATGCACATAGTAGTCCACGTTGTCGGGGTAGTCGATGATCTGGCCGATACTGCGGAAGTCGCTCTGCGGGCTTGTCAGGGCGGCGTTCAGCTCCGCAAGCTCGGCGGCGTCCAGCTTTTCCAGCCTCGCGGCAAGGAAGTTCAGCTCGTCCACATCGGCGGACAGCACCAGATCGCGGGGCAGCTTAATGGGACGCTCCTGCGGGCTTCGGTAGTCGTACAAGAAAAAGTCCTGCGGATTGTCGGCACTGATCCCGATTTCCCGCAGGGTTTCTTGCAGCTTTTCGGTTGTGGTCGGCAAAGAAAACCAAAGGCCCTCTTTGCCTTGCTCATAACGCTGTCGGTTATGAAGCAGGATAGAAAACACTTCGCTCATGGGTTCACTCCTTTCATATTCATAGGGGTTTGGGGCTTTCCCCAACAAGCAAAATCCCGGCCCGGCAGGGTGGCCGGGTCAGGGATTTATCGGAAGTGTGGCTACACTTCCTATGCTTGCTACGTTACTCCGTCAGCTCTTTTTCTCCACGCGGTAATTGACGTATTTCCCGCCGGTATCGGCCAAAAGCACCGTTCCGTCATAGGTTTTGCCGGTTTTCATGGAGCGCAGGCCCTTTACCTTTGCCTTTC
>OHDA01000478.1_pt1 | contig 19826 bp, 20 predicted proteins | sample 1566881 | NCBI WGS metagenome assembly OHDA01 (sample SAMEA3879585, study PRJEB24766) | human gut metagenome | biome: human-associated habitat; feature: feces | place: USA | collected 1985/1987
AATCTCCCTGCTTTATCTTACACAAAGCCATATTGTGCCATGCACCTATATTTTCGGGATCAAACTCCAGTGCTTTCATATAATCTTCAATGGCACCGGCATAGTTATCCTGACGGATACGTGCCAATCCCCGCACCTGATAAGCGCTGACTACAAACGGATTCCGTTCTATAGCTTCCGAGCAATCGCTTTCCGCACCTTGAAAGTCATCAAGGTTTATCTTAGCCAGCCCCCGATAAAAGTAAGGATCAGCCAAGTAAGGTTTCGCATTGACTACCTGATTAAAATACTGAATGGAAAGGACATAATCCTCAAAATAGAGAGCATTGCGTCCAATTGCCATTACACGGTCCGTATTAATCTGGGCAAAAGCCAGACCGGGACACATTATTAATATATATAGGTACAGAATCCGTTTTATCATCTTATTTCAAAGTTTTCACCTTATAAGAGCAACGTGCCTTGCCTTTCAGCATAGCGCCCAACTTGCCTTTTATCATCTGCTTACGCAGCGTAGAAAGGTGGTCGATAAACATCTTACCATCCAAATGGTCGAATTCATGTTGCATCACACGTGCCAGATAACCTTCCACTTCTTCTTCATGCTCCACAAAATCCTCGTCCATATATTTCACACGAATTTTATTTCCTCTTTTCACGGTCTCATGAATACCGGGAAGACTCAGGCAGCCTTCTTCCATACTCACTTCCTCACCTCCTATTTCCAAAATATGAGGATTAATATAAGCTTTATTAAAACCTTTAAATTCCGGATAATCTTCTGAAAGCGGGTCCAATGTAATCGTAACCACACGAATGGGCAAACCGATCTGCGGAGCAGCCAATCCTACGCCATCGGCATGCACCATTGTTTCAAACATGTTCGCTATCAATTCTTTCAGATTCGGATAATCCGGGGTAATGTCCTCTGCCACCTTTCTCAATACAGGCTGGCCATATACATAAATAGGTAAAATCATATTTTTATACTCTACTAAAAATTAAGTTATTCTATGTTCTTCTACTAAAAACGTTTACTCTCCAAATATGTTTGCAAAATAATAGTCGCACTTATTTCATCCACCAACGCTTTATTCTGGCGATCTTTTTTCTTCAGCCCTGCTTCCTGCATTGTGCGATGCGCCAGAACCGATGTAAAACGTTCATCCACATATTCAACCGGAATATCCGGGAAGCGTTTTTTCAATGAACGAACAAAGGGTTCTATGTTTTTCATATTTTCCGAAAACTCATTGTTCATTTGCCTGGGTAAACCGACAATGATCCGTTCTACCGGCTCTTTTGCGATATAATCACCGATAAAATTCAGAAGTTCATGCGTCGGCACTGTTGTCAGGCCATTGGCAATCAACTGCATCGTATCGCTGACAGCTATCCCCGTACGCTTTCTTCCATAATCTATTGCTACTATCCTGCTCATGGGGCACAAAAATACAAAAAAAGACGCTTCCTATGAAAGGAAACGTCTCTTTTATTCTATTATTTAGATGTATATTATTCTTCAACAATAGCTACACGGCTCAGTTTAGCGTCATCATAGAACATATTGCCTACACCACCCTTGTAGTCAACCTTCAACTGAGAAGCAGGAACTCCGAATTCGTTAACCATCAGGTCGCGAACAGCTTCAGCTCTCTTCTTACTCAACTTCATGTTGTATTCAGCAGAACCAGTACCCTTGTCAGCATATCCTGTTACAGTAAATGTCTTGTCAGGATTAGCCTTGATACCCTTAGCCATAGCTTCGATATTCATGTATTCTCTCTTGCTGATATTGCTCTTTCCGATGTTGAATACAACAACAAGACGTGGAACAAATCCGCCTTCTTTCTTAACGATAACTTCCGGTTTCTTGTTACGTGCTTCAACCAAGTCACGTTTCAGAGATTCGTTTTCACCTTTCAAAGCATTTACTCTGTCTCTCATGTCATTCAACTGGCTTTCCGGAACCATTGGTACAGTAGGAACAGCATTCCAGCCGCGTTTCTTGAACTTATAAGTAACACCTACTGTCACGCCACCCATTCCTTCTTTGCTAGCGCCACCAAATGCATTTTTCATCAAAAGGCCACGCAATTCTACATTAAGGTCTAAAGCAGGAGACAAGCGGAAACGGTTGATCAAACCGGCATTTATACCCAAATTCTTCTCACGAGGTTCTGACCATGACACAGCCAAACCAGCTCCTACATAAGGAATAAATGAATAAATACGATCTTCATTGTATCCGCACAACATGTTAGAAAGGTTGAACAGAACATCACCATGGAAATTAGCCATATTCCATTTCTGTTTGTAATATCCGTTAGAATATGTACCACCTTTTGCATACCTAGCGTCAGCAGAAGGAGCTGCTCCCTTAGCTTGAAGACCATTGTATGCAAGACGCAATCCGATTCCCGGAGTAAACCACTTACCTACGGCAATATCAAGTGCCGGAGCAAGACGTTTTCCGAAATCAGCTTTACCGTCATTGTCGCCAAAATACATTTGTGCGCCAATACCACCACTAATAAACCAGTTAGCACCGAAGCGATTTGTTTCTACGGTATAGCTCTTCGCTGCATTTTCTTTTTCCTGAGCAGGCAGACATACAGAGGCCGCTGCCAATAAAATAAACAATAAACCCTTTTTCATCTCAATTTATTTTAGTAAATAATATATTTCTATATTTTGTCTTACAGGAAATCAACCGACTCCCAAACGTCTCATGCCTGACAAAGAGACAATAAGCAACTTCCTTTTCTTGAAATTTAATGCAAATATAGATATTTAATATAACACAAGCAAAAAAACGCGTAAAAAATCATTCCCACACAAAAAAATAAGGAATGATAAAAGTGTTATATAACTCCGAAAGAAGACGAAAGGCATTTATTACCAAAGAATTAAAACAAAAAAATAGCCGGCGATAATTGCATCACCAGCTATTTTATTTCTTTAATATTATATCTAATAAACCAGTTTCACATTATCAACCCATAATGAATTACCCGGCGAACCGATATAGGCTCCTCCATGACTGGACGTAAACTGTATATATATATGTGTAGGCACATCATCTTCATTTCCCCAGGCAACTTCATGAATAGGAACGCTTTCCCCTTTACTGTTTACCGTATAGTTTTCGGTAACTTGTAATCGCATCATATGCGCTTTATATTCAGGGCGCCCTGTAATATCACCATACATAATCTCATACGAAGCATTATTTTTCCAGTCGGTAGAATGATAATAATAAGTCACCATAGTCCCTATCCGTTTGGCATAAACATTTCCGTTCGCATCTTCCCAACGTTTTTGCAAAAACAGAATAGCTGCCGGATAATCTTTTCCGGGCACATCCGTAATCTTACTGAAACCGGTAGCACGGATACGATTCTCCCTGTCCGACATCTTCACTTTATAATCAAATTGAAGTGCCACCGGTTTTTTAGTAAACGGCACGCCACATTGCAACATCTTCTGCGGATTCTTAGTACCCTTAATAGGTTCATGCACCGTCCCTGTAAAAATAGAACCTGCCGCCAACACAGTGATATTAACAAGCCCCAACACTTTCACACTTTCCATGCGTGTATCCAGACGTGCACAATACCCTTCTCCCCTTTTTTCCGGGAAAACAGACGTATTTGTTTTTGTAATTCCCGCTACCTTTGCCATTACATTCGAAGTACCCCACGGTGAACCACCCATGTTTTTATAAACCTGATCTCCTTGAATTACAGCCGTCGGTGCAATCTCATACACATTCTTCGTATTTCCTCCGATAATTCCCGATTCCTTTATCTGCCGGTCTACCCATTGGTCCATATCTCCAAAAGGAAACATTTCCACTTTATGCTGTGCCAGCAAAGACAAGGAAGAAATAAATGCGACAAAAGTTGTCACCACCAGGCGATGAACGATTTTCTGAATCATTAATACCTTTCCTTTCTTTTATAAATTATAATCCCATTGTTTCAAAGCAAAACCCCAGTTTTCTTCTACCAATCGAATTGTCCGGTCATCATATTTATATTTATTCTTTTTATATCCTTTCTTACCGCCGACATATTTTTCAATATCTCCACGCGCTTCGGCAAATCCGGGAATAGAGAGTGACTTATAAATATCCTCCGTCATTCCCATTGCATCGGCTTCGAAATCCTCAAACTTCACTTCCCTCAGATTACCCTCAGGAATAAACTGCTTGTCCGATTCATATTTATGATAGAGTTTCGCATAGATAGAAAGGATATTTTCCTCTAATTGTTCATTTCCGATATCCTGCAATTTTAACGGTTGGATCGTATTTGTAAAGAAACTGCGTGTAGATTCAAATACCGTATACGGATTGCGCATCAGATAAATAAACTTAGCATTCGGGAACATTTTCACCAGTTCCCTCACTCTACCGGTATGAGGCGGATTCTTGCTAAGGAATTGCGTGCCATGAGTATTCCACAACGAAATCTTTATCAGCTTCGTAAATACTTCTTCAAACACCTTCAACTCCGCATCCGAGATATTGTCAAACAACAGATACTTGTCAGCATATTCCTGTTGATATTTCGGCAAGAACCAAAAATTATAATAAGTATAAGGCATCATGTTTGCCAGTGCAAATTCTTCTTCCTGCGGCAGGTCTACTGCCAGCTCCATGTTGTCCGTCGGACGTTTATCCGGCATCAGCCAACTCATATTCTTCTTGAAGAAAGGCTGTCCCCACATCATCAAATGAGGAAACACGGTCTGATAGGTCGTATTATAGCCAAAATGCTTATCACAGGAGAATACATTGTGCACAAAAGTAGTTCCGCTCCGCCAGTGCCCCAAAATAAACACCGGATCATGCTCCAGCGGTTGATTCGCCAACAACTTCTCATAACGTTTGTCCTGCAATGAGGCCAATGGAGAAAGCAATCGGCATACAGCCTTTGTCAATCGGTACTTACCCTTATAGGCTGCATCAATTTCACGACCGGCAGTAATTGCTTTAAAAGTTTTCCAGTCGGCACCTACCAATGTATTGATCGGAAGTTTATTAAATTCGAGTAATCCCATACTTTCTTATTTTATTATTTTCACGGCAAAACCCTGGCGTTCCAGTTCTTTCACCGCCTTTTCTACTGCTTCATAATGTTCGGGGGCGATTCCCAACTTCGACAGATCCAATACAGGAATATCATCCGTATTGCTCATATCCTTCATTTCCACCCGATCGATAATCATACCTACCGCAGAAGTATTGTTGGTAATCGGGTCGATCAGGATAAATGAGCCACATGATTTATTCTTCTTATAAGGATCAAAGAACAACTCTTTCGCGGTTGTCAGCACCACGCAGGCAATCTGATTCAATTGCAAAGGCAGAGTCTCTTTTGTCAACTGTCCATTGTCCGGCGACAGATGTTCCATTGTGTTCACATCCACCTTATACTTAATCGTATCAATGCGCGTACGACTCAGATTTGTTGTCTGTTTGATAAAGAACGATTTATTTATATCCATTGGCTCCTCATCCATCCATACCAACATTGCTTCAAAGTTACGGTCAACAATCGGCAAGTTATCGGGATGTACCAGCATTTCACCACGGGATACATCAATTTCATCTTCCAGTGTCAGTGTAACCGACTGTGGAGGGAAAGCATAGTCCAACTCACCGTCATAAGTCACGATACTCTTCACTTTGGACGTCTTTCCTGAAGGCAACGCCATTACCGTATCCCCCTTACGAACAATACCCGAAGCCACCTTACCACAAAAACCTCTAAAATCCAAATTCGGACGCAGCACATACTGCACCGGGAAACGAAAATCCTCCAAATTATGGTCATTGTCAATATGAACAGTTTCAAGGAAATCAAGTAAAGAAGTCCCCTTGTACCACGGAGTACGCTCCGACTTATCCACTACATTATCACCGTCCAATGCGGAAAGCGGAATACAGTTTACATCAGGGATTCCCAGTGGAGATACAAATTTCTTATACTCCGCAACAATCTCATTGAAACGCTCTTCCGAAAAATCCACCAAGTCCATTTTATTGACCGCCAATACCACATGTTTGATACCCAGTAAAGACACCAGGAAAGTATGGCGGCGAGTCTGTGTAATCACTCCTGTGCGTGCATCCACCAGAATAATTGCCAGATTTGCCGTAGAGCCGCCGGTAATCATATTACGGGTGTACTGCTCATGTCCCGGAGTGTCCGCAATGATAAATTTACGTCCATTGGTGGAGAAGTAGCGATAAGCCACATCAATTGTAATACCTTGTTCGCGTTCAGCCTTCAATCCATCGAGCAGCAATGCATAGTCGATATGCTCACCTGCATTTCCTACACGTTTACTGTCGCGTTCCAGTGCATCCAACTGGTCCTCATACAATTTCTTGCTGTCAAACAGCAAGCGACCGATCAATGTCGATTTTCCATCATCCACCGAACCGGCTGTCAACAGCCTCAGCAAGTCTTTCTGTTCATCTTTGTCCAGAAAAGCCTTTATATCTAATTTATTATCTGCCATCACTAATTACAATTAAAAGTATCCTTCACGTTTCTTCTGTTCCATACTCGCGTCCTGATCAAAGTCAATCACACGAGTCGTCCGTTCACTCTTGGTAGTAGTCATCATCTCCTCCACGATTTCTTCAATCGTAGCGGCACCACTTTCCACAGCACCCGTCAGCGGCCAACAACCTAATGTACGGAAGCGAACCATCTTCATTTCAATCCGGTCGCGATATTTTTCCGGCAGACGATCATCATCCGCCATTATCAGGTTGCCATCCATTTGCACCACCGGACGTTCTTTCGCATAATATAACGGAACAATCGGAATATTCTCCAAACGGATATACTGCCATATATCCAATTCCGTCCAGTTACTCAACGGGAACACACGGATACTTTCTCCTTTATGTACGCGGGCATTATAAATATCCCACAATTCCGGACGTTGATTTTTCGGGTCCCACTGGTGAAACTTATCCCGGAAAGAGAAGATACGTTCTTTCGCACGCGATTTTTCCTCATCACGGCGTGCACCGCCAAAAGCAGCGTCAAACTTATACTTATCCAGTGCATGAAGCAACGCCTGTGTTTTCATCAAGTCCGTATGCACTTTACTTCCATGTGTAAAAGGTCCTACCCCTGCATGAAAAGCCTCCATATTACTTTCTACGATCAGGTTCCATCCATATTTCTTCGCATACTCATCACGGAACTGAATCATCTCCTTGAATTTCCATTTCGAATCAATATGCATCAACGGGAATGGTACTTTACCCGGATAAAACGCTTTTTCAGCCAAGCGTACCATTACAGAAGAATCCTTTCCAATACTATAAAGCATCACCGGATTCTCAAATTCCGCCGCCACTTCGCGGATGATATGAATAGACTCGGCTTCGAGTTCTTTCAAGTGGCTTAATTTATATTCTTCCATTACTAAAATAATGATTTTATTCTTCTACTAAACACTTCTTTTTACTTTGGGCAAAACCAGCTCCAACAAGCAATTCACCGATTCTTCCAGTGTCAGTTTGGAAGTATCCAATGACAATGCCGGATGTTCGGGAACCTCAAACGGTGCAGAAATTCCGGTAAAATTCCGAATTTCCCCCTTACGTGCCTTGGCATAAAGCCCTTTCACATCTCGTTTCTCGCACTCCTCCAACGGGGTACTCACAAAAATCTCCAGAAAGTCATCCTTACCGATAATATTTGCAGCCATTTCCCGGATATCGTTATTAGGACTGATGAATGCCGCAATTGTAATAATGCCACTATCCAAAAAGAGCTTTGAGACCTCAGCTATGCGACGGATATTCTCCACCCGGTCAGTTTCGGAAAATCCGAGGTTATTATTGATACCACTACGAATATTATCCCCGTCAAGGATACGGCAAAGCAATCCTCGCTTATGAAGTTCACGCTCCAGTGCGATAGCAATCGTACTTTTGCCCGATCCGCTCAATCCGGTAAACCAGATCATCACACTATGTTGCCCCAAAAGTTCCTCTTTGTCCTGCCGTGTCATCATGCGGTCAAATATAGGATATATATGATTCTTTTCTTCCATTTATAAATTCGTTTTATTAAAAGTTCCAGATCATCGGAATCAGAATAACAGAGATTATAAAGGTTATGATATTGAGCGGCAAACCGATACGAACAAAGTCCATAAATTTATAGTTGCCGATACCTTGCACAATCAGATTAGTCTGATAACCGATAGGTGTAGAGAAACTGGCTGAAGCAGCCATACAGATCACAACAAAGAAAGGCGTCGGACTGACTCCCAACTGCGCTGCAATCGACAGGGCCAATGGGAATGCCAATGCTGCCGCCGCATTATTCGTAATCAACTCCGTAAACAGGTTCGTGATGATAAACAACATGGCAAGCAACACGTGCGGACCGTAATCATCGCTCAACCCGATAATGAACTTCGCAACACTATCAGCCACTCCCGAATTCACCATAGCCTTACTGATTGCAAATGCACAAGCAATCGTAATCAAGATATCCCACGAAATGTATTTTGTATATTTACGGGCAGGAAACAGGTTCGTCCACGCCATAACAATGGTGGTGATAGACACAAAAAAGAACATATCCAGTTTGATATCCGGAAACATCTCTTTTGTCACCGGCAATTCACCGATCGTAGCACCGACAATCATCAGCACCAATAAAATCAGAGCTAGCCAGCGTTTTTTCTTTCCTGCGGTATCAGGGTCATTTCCGTTTGTCAGCAACACAAACACAGAAGACTCCCCCCATGTAGGAATAAAGGTATCATCAGCCATTACAACAAGCGTATCTCCTTCACGTAGCACCACTTCATTCAGATTAGTTACGAACCGCTGTCCGCTACGTGTCTTGATCTCCTTTACTTCCGCTCCATAATGACGCTGGAAATTAAAATCACTCAACTTCTTATTGATACCGGGGAAACGTGCCCCTAACACCGCTTCCACCCGATGCAATTTCTCCCCCTCTTCCATTTCCTCATCCGGCACAGCCGTATCAGGACGAGCATCCGGCAAAAGTCGTTTGGAGAAAAGGAAAAGATAAACAATTCCGGCAACAGCAATAAAAATGCCGACCTTTCCCAGTTCAAACATGGAGAAACCTTCAAAACCGGCTTCTAAAATCATTCCGTGCACTACCAGATTGGTAGAAGTACCGATCAACGTACAAATACCACCAAGAATAGTCACATAAGAAAGAGGAATCAGGAATTTTGTTGCCGGGAGATTAACCGATTTCGCCCAATGTTTGATAATCGGGGCGAAGATAACCACAACAGGAGTATTATTCAGGAAAGCGGAAATGAAAGCCACCGAAGGTAAGATACGCAACTGTGCTTTAAACACCGACGTCTTGCCCTGTGGAAGCAATTTCTTTATCACTTGCCCTAATGTACCCGATTGGCGGATACCTTCACTTACCAGAAACAGTAGGGCAACGGTAATCATGCCCTTATTACTGAACCCTTCCAGCATTTCTTTCGGGGTCAGAATACCGGCACACAAAAACAAGACCACTACCGAAAAAAGTATCATGCCCGGACGCATTTTGTCAGCGACCAAAGCAGCTACCATTCCTAATAACGACAACAGTACAAATACAATTTCAAATGTCATATAAACATTAATTAGTGTTTTCTTTTTGGCTCGACGATAAACCACGGATTCAATAAATCCTCCTTGTTATATCGTAGAGGTTCGTCCTTTCCGGCTTGATACACTTCCATTCCGGCGGCACGCGCTATCGCATGTCCGGCAGCTGTATCCCACTCCATTGTCGGAGCGAAACGCGGATACACATCCGCACTACCTTCTGCAACCAGACAGATTTTAATGGAACTTCCACTTGATATCAGTTCGACACTGCCATGTTTCTTCTTCAAGTCAGCGATATATGTTTCCGTTTCAGGTGACAGGTGCGAACGTGAAGCAACAACAATAAAATGATCACGTACATCCTCTAAAGGCATCAGCTCCGACTCTTTTATCATCTGTTGTAATGTCGTCCCTTTCCCTACCGGAGCGACAATACCGGAGCACTTATAGGCTCCTATACCTTCCACAGCAAAGTAAAGCACTCTCTTTACAGGCACATAAATAACGCCTAACACAGGTACTGAATTCTGCACCAGGGCTATATTTACCGTAAATTCTCCATTGCGTTTAATAAATTCCTTTGTTCCATCCAGAGGGTCAACAATCCACAAAGTATCCCATTTGCGGCGAACCTCATAATCCAGATGCTTTCCTTCTTCACTAAGAACAGGAAAAGGAGTATCGTTCAAAATAGTCACAATCGCTTCGTGCGCTTTCCTGTCTGCTATTGTCAGAGGAGAATTATCAGCCTTTCTCTCTATCTCGAAGTCCGATGCCGGATCATCATAAATAGAAAGTATTTTTTCACCGGCTTTCAATGCTGCATCGATAGCAGCCATTACATATTTTTGTTCCATTTAATTCCTTTATTAACACCTCACTAATATCAAGGCTGTAAATCCTCTAAATTAAGAGTTGACAAAAGTAAAAACTTTCTTTGCTATAAAAGTTTCCCCACCTACATTTATAACTTCTTTTAGTAGAATGATAAAAATATCTAAACGAAACATCATTTTCTCTCTCAACAAAAAAGCAGTAACTTCCCAGTTACCGCCTTCTTATTCGGAAAAAACGTTGGTTCTTCCCAATATATATTACCAAAAAGAAATCAATATACACGATACAGCAACCAAGCGCCTTGGAAATCCGAACGATTCGGATACTTAGCCTTGAAAGCATCGCGAGCGTCAGCAGCAGCAGCCTTATCAGCAAATGAGCTAACTATTACACGATACATTGCCTTATCAGCGTTAAATGCGATTGTAGCCTGATAACCTTGTGCATCCAGCCAATCTTTCAATCCTTCGGCATTTGCTTTTACACCAAAGCTACCGGCCACTACACTATAATCTTTCAAACCGTCATTACCGGAAACAACTGTCACCTTTTCCTGACGTACACCCGATGTATCTGCTACTTTAGGTGTTGTCACAGGAGCTGCCACTACCGGAGTCACCTCAACCGGAGCTTCCACTTGCGGTTCTGCCAGTTCTTGCTGTTTTGCTTTCTCGTAAGCCTTCTTATAGGCGCTTTCGCTGGATTTACAAGATGCAAAAGCAAGCACCAAGCACACTCCCATTCCTAATACGACCAATTTTCTCATATTCCTATACTCTGTTTTAATTAATAATTCATGTTCTCGTCTATCAATATTCAGTTTCGGGCAACAAAATAATAGAAATTTTATCATCCGGCAAAGAAATCCGGCGAAAAAACGCTTATTCGGACTTTTTCTTATAAGAAATCGTTCCTGTTGCCTGATTAGTCGGCATTAAAAGCACTTCCGCAATCTGAATATGTTCGGGAGCCGAAGCAGCGAAGTAAACTGTCTCAGCCACATCCTCTCCGGTCAACGGGCGAATTCCTTTGTAGAAATTATCAGCCGCCTGCTTGTCACCCCGGTAACGCACCACCGAGAAGTTGGTTTCCACCATACCCGGTTTGATATTCGTCACTCTCAGCGGAGTATCCACCAGATCAATCCGAAGTCCGTCCGAAAGGGCCTTTACAGCAGCCTTAGTCGCACAGTACACACTTCCCCCGGGGTAAGCCGCATCACCTGCAATAGAACCGATATTGATCACATGCCCCCGCCCGCGTTCTATCATACCGGGAACCACAAGACGCGTCATCGTCAACAATCCCTTTATATTCGTGTCAATCATGATGTCCCACTCGTCCAGACTACCCTCGAACTCTTTATCCACTCCGATCACCAGTCCGGCATTGTTAATCAACAGATCAATCGTTTTCCAGTCCGCCGGCAAGTTTTCCAGTGCAGCCTTCACCTGTTCACGGTCACGTACATCACAAATAAGCGGCCTTGTCACCAGTTTAGGACACTCCATTTCCAACTCATATATCAGCTTCTCCAACTTTGAAGTATCACGGGCATTCAAAATCAAATTCCAACCTTCTTTGGCAAACTTACAGGCACAAGCTTTACCAATTCCGCTAGTTGCGCCAGTAATTAAAACAGTTTTTATTTCCATTATGTTTAAATTATAAATACTGAATGACAAAAGTACGCCTTAACTTCCATTGGTTAGTCTCCAAAGTCCGTTAAATAAGATTAAACCATAAAAGAAAAAAAGAAATATAAAACTATGCACTTTTTTTTAGTTTTACTGAACAACCTTAGAAGAAAAATGTTATATTTGTTGTATCATAATCATTTTAAACATTATACATTATGAAAGGATTGAATGTTTTAGCAGCTTTTTTGGGTGGTGCAGCCGTAGGCGCAGCCCTTGGTATTCTATTTGCTCCTGAAAAAGGAGAAGATACCCGTCACAAGATCGCCGAGATTCTTCGTAAAAAAGGGATTAAGCTCAACCGTAGTGAAATGGAAAATCTCGTGGACGAGATTGCAGCCGAAATGAAAGGAGAAATAGCAGAGTAAGTGAGTAACCAAGGATTTAAAACAGAGCGACCATGTTTGCAGACGATAAAAGTATTGAGAATTTTCAGCAGTTATTTTTCGAGTTCAAGAAATATTTAGAACTTCAAAAAGAATACACCAAATTAGAGTTAACGGAAAAACTGACTATCCTGTTTTCAACGTTAATCATGGTATTAGTACTTATCATCTTAGGCATGGTAGCCCTGTTTTACCTGCTTTTTGCTCTGGCTTATGTATTAGAACCATTGGTAGGCGGCCTCATGGCAAGTTTTGCCATTATAGCAGGCATCAACGTTCTGCTCATCGCTCTTGTTATTATTTTCCGCAAGCAACTCATCATATCTCCTATGGTGAACTTCCTTGCCAATTTATTTTTAACTGATTCAAATAAATAAATTATGAGTGCGCAAACACCACAGAAATTCACATTAGAAGAAATATCCCTACGCAAAAAGAAGCTTTTGAATGAGATACATGCCCAGAAAAAAGCAATGACAGCCACAACACGCGAGATATTTGCCCCCATTGCTCCGGCTAACAACAAGGCAGATGCTATCATGCGTTCATTCAATACGGGCATGGCTATATTCGACGGTGTGATGTTGGGGGTCAAAGTTATGAGGAAGGTGCGCACGTATTTCAGGAATTTAAGATAATTCGATCTTCTCATTAAGTAGAAGTATATACTTCAGTAACACATTTCAATGTGAGCGAGTACAGTAAGTACACTTTTTCAGGCTTTCCCCTACACACGCACACATGTTATAGTAATATAGAAAAAAACGAATAAAACGGCGGAAACTCATAACAACCGTTGTCTATTACCCTTCAAACAAGTTATTCCGAATTTTTAGCTATTATAGAAAATAGATACTTGACATAAGTATTTTGGAAACTGAACTTTAAATTACATTATTAGGTTCTTCTTCAAATTTAGTGGTAATTTGAAGAAGAACTCATTATTATATACATGCGTGTGTGTGTATGTGGAAAAGCCTGAAAAGGTGTATTTACTGTATTTATGTCTGCAAAATGAAGCGGCGTTATTTAACTGCTAAAGCATAGCTTTAGAGATTGTAAAGCTATGCTTTAGCAGTCATGAAGCACAGCTTTCTAAAATTCTTCCGAAATATGAGATATTATAAAAAAGGCTTCCAACCCGTGGAAGCCTTATGCTTGTCGAAGTAACAGCTTCATCTCAATGAAGCTGAAATATCCTTTTATACGTAAGTCTCCAGCAACTTCACGTTTGCACTTTCAGGAGTAATAGTAATATCCTGAGTGGTAGCGGGGAGCAAAATAGACTCTCCGGCATTTACTGTCAGTTCGTTGCCTTCATTGTCCACCATTTTGCATGAGCCTTCCATGCAAATAAAAATAACGAATGAATCGAGTTCCGAATAGTCACAACTGATTTCTTCGGTCATGTCATACAAAGAAGTGGTGAAATAAGGGCAGGCAACCAACTCTACCGGTTCATCCTTCAACGGTTCGTATTTGGTACGATAATCATCCAATACTTCGTAGTTGATAGCTTCACGGGCCAAATCGGTGTGGAGTTCACGTGTTTTGCCGTTCGCATCTTTACGGTTGAAGTCGTAGATACGGTAAGTGATGTCGGAAGTTTGCTGAATTTCAGCGATGAACGCCCCCGCACCAATGCTGTGTACACGTCCCGCAGGAAGGAAGAAAACATCTCCCGGATGAATCTCGTACTCTTGCAGCACATCGGTAATCGTATTGTTCAATACGCGTTCTTTATATTCTTTCGGAGTAATCTGTTCAGAAAATCCCGAACGCAATTTAGCTCCTTTGTCAGCATCTACCACATACCACATTTCTGTTTTACCCATTGAGTTGTGACGTTTTTTCGCAAGGTCATCGGCCGGGTGTACCTGAATGGACAAATCCTGCTTGGCATCAATAAACTTAATGAGTAATGGAAATTTGTTTCCGAAACGGGCATAATTCGCTTCACCTACCAGTTCCTCGCGATACCTTCTCACCATGTCGGCAAGGGTTAAACCTTTATCCGGGCCATTGGCCACTACGGATTCATTGTCCTCAACGCCGGAAATCTCCCAGCTTTCTCCTACTCCTTTCAAGTCTGAATTCAAATGCTTGAACGGAATAATTTTGTCGCCCCCCCAAAGCGTCTGCTTCAGAATTGGTTCGAATTTTAATGGATACATTTTTGTTTTTCTTGTTATAAACTTAGATTAAATTCGCTCGGATTGCATGAATCCGGGAGCAAACATACAAAAAATAGTTTAGTTTTAAGAAAAGGACGATAAAAATCTTTTTGAAAAAAAACATACCAAAAAGAATAGGAACATTAAAGTAATAACGCTAAACTTTCCTAAAGCACCTGCTATATTTAGTCCGAATAATTTGTGAGTAAGAAAGAATTTGCCTTTATTTGCAGGAAAATTTTAATAATACCAGACATGAATAACACATTCCCAACAGAGGGAAATCTTTCAGGGCTCAGCCGGAAAGATTTTCAAAAGGATATAAATGATAAAAAAACAGATTTATTTATCCTTAAAAACAAAAAGGGAATGGAAGTGGCCGTAACGAATTACGGGTGCGCCATTCTTTCGATTATGGTACCGGACAAAAACGGTAAGTATGCTAATGTGATTCTCGGACACGACAGCATTGACCATGTAATCAACAGCCCGGAACCTTTCCTGAGTACAACTATCGGACGTTATGGCAACCGTATCGCCAAAGGAAAATTCACTTTGTTCGGCGAAGAACATGAACTCACAATCAACAACGGCCCTAACTCCTTGCACGGAGGACCTACCGGTTTCCACGCCCGTGTATGGGACGCTATCCAGATTGATGAAAGCACCGTGCAGTTCAATTATGTTTCTGCCGACGGCGAAGAGGGATTCCCCGGTAATCTGGAAGTAGAAATGACCTACCGACTGGAAAATGAAGTGAATGCACTGACTATCGAATACCGCGCCACTACTGACAAAGCAACGGTTGTAAACCTCACTAACCACGGTTTCTTCAACCTCGCCGGCATCTCCAATCCGACTCCTACCGTCAACAACAACATCGTTACTATCAACGCTGATTTCTATACACCTATCGATGAAGTTTCTATCCCAACCGGAGAAATCGCCAAAGTGGAAGGAACTCCTATGGACTTCCGCACTCCGCATACCGTAGGCGAACGTATCGACGATAAATTCCAGCAATTGATATTCGGTGCCGGATACGACCACTGCTACGTATTGAACAAAACAGAAAGCGGTTCGCTCGACCTCGCCGCTACCTGCAAAGATCCTGAAAGCGGCCGTATCATAGAAGTATACACTACCGAAGCAGGCGTGCAACTTTATACAGGCAACTGGCTGAACGGATTCGAAGGCGCACACGGCGCTACATTCCCGGCAAGAAGCGCTATCTGTTTTGAAGCACAATGTTTCCCGGATACTCCGAACAAACCGCATTTCCCGTCGGCTACCCTGCTGCCGGGTGATGAATACCAACAAATCACAGTTTACAAATTTGATGTAGAAGAATAACAACTAAAAAATAACTAACCTAATTTTATAAACTAACATTTTTTTTGAACCATGACACAAGAAAAAAAGAATGGAAAAATCATTGCAATCATTACGATGATTTTCCTTTTCGGTATGATTTCATTTGTTACCAACCTCGCTGCTCCTATGGGTATCGTGTTGAAAAACCAGTTCGACGTATCGAACGCACTAGGTATGCTAGGAAACTTCGGAAACTTCATCGCGTATGCAGTAATGGGTATTCCGAGCGGCATCTTGTTGCAACGCGTTGGATATAAGAAGACTGCACTGATCGCAGTAGCTATCGGTTTTGTAGGCGTAGGTATCCAGTTCTTATCCGGCCATTCAAGCCCGGAAATGGCTTTCGCCGTTTATTTGATCGGTGCATTCGTTGCAGGTTTCTCTATGTGTTTGCTCAACACTGTAGTAAACCCGATGTTGAACAAATTGGGTGGTGAAGGTAACAAAGGTAACCAACTTATCCAGGTGGGTGGCTCTTTCAACTCTGTAATGGCTACCATTACTCCGATGTTCGTTGGTATCCTGATCGCCGGTTCTATCGAAAAAGCTACTATTTCCCAGATTTTCCCTGTAATGTATACAGCAATGGCCGTGTTTGCTTTCGCATTCTTCGTACTTTTATTTGTACGTATTCCGGAACCGAATGCTGCTACCACAACAGAACCGATCAGCACATTGATGAAAGGTGCTTTGAAGTTCCGCCACTTTGTATTAGGTGCTATCGCTATCTTTGTATACGTAGGTATTGAAGTAGGCGTACCGGGTACTCTGAACCTGTTCCTTACCGACCCTGTAGAAAAAGGCGGTGCCGGCATTGCTTCTACTATCTCCGGTTTCGTGGTAGGAACTTATTGGTTCCTGATGTTGGTCGGCCGTCTGGCAGGTGCTTCACTTGGCGCTAAAATCTCCAGTAAAGCGATGCTTACTTTTACATCTGCTCTGGGATTAATTTTAGTATTCCTTGCTATCTTCTCCTCCACAGGAACATTGGTTAACTTGCCCGTACTCCAACAAGGTGAGACAGGCGGTTTGTCATTCGGTTTTGCCGAAGTTCCTATCAACGCAATGTACTTGGTGTTAGTCGGTTTCTGTACTTCTATCATGTGGGGTGGTATCTTCAACCTTGCTGTAGAAGGATTGGGTAAATATCTTGCTGCTGCTTCCGGTCTGTTTATGGTACTGGTTTGCGGTGGAGGTATCCTGCCTGTACTTCAGGGCTGGGTAGCTGATGTTGCCGGTTTCATGCCAAGTTACTGGGTAATCATTGCTGCTTTGGCATATTTGCTGTACTACGGTCTGGTAGGTTGCAAAAATGTCAATAAAGATATTCCGGTAGAATAATCTATTACTGAACTCAATTTATTCACCTTATAAAATTAAATTATCATGGATATAGAACACGTAAGAAGTCGCTTCATTAAGCATTTTGATGGAACTACAGGATTTATATATGCCTCTCCGGGTCGTATCAACCTGATTGGCGAACATACTGACTACAACGGTGGATTCGTATTCCCCGGAGCTGTAGACAAAGGTATGCTTGCTGAAATCAAACCGAACGGCACTGACAAAGTAAGAGCTTATTCTATCGACCTGAAAGATTATGTAGAATTTGGTCTGAACGAAGAGGATGCTCCCCGCGCAAGCTGGGCAAGATACATTTTCGGTGTATGCCGTGAAATGATCAAACGTGGCGTAGACGTGAAAGGATTCAATACCGCTTTCTCCGGCGATGTGCCTCTGGGTGCAGGTATGTCTTCTTCTGCTGCTCTGGAAAGTACATATGCTTTCGCATTGAATGAACTGTTCGGTGAAGGTAAAATCGACAAATTTGAATTGGCTAAAGTAGGTCAGGCTACTGAACACAACTACTGCGGTGTAAACTGCGGTATCATGGACCAGTTCGCTTCTGTATTCGGTAAAGCTGGCAGCTTGATCCGTCTGGACTGCCGTTCGCTGGAATACGCCTACTTCCCGTTCGACCCGAAGGGCTATAAGTTGGTTCTGCTGGATTCGCGCGTGAAGCACGAACTGGTAGGCTCTCCGTACAACGACCGCCGCGCTTCCTGCGAGCGCGTTGCGAAAGTGCTGGGGCAGGAGTTCCTGCGCGGCGCCACGATGGAGCAGCTCGAGGCCGTCAAGGATCGGATTTCGGAGGAGGACTACAAGCGCGCCCGCTATGTGATCGGCGAGGAGAAGCGCGTTCTGGACGTATGCGAAGCGCTCGAAAAGGGCGACTACGAGACGGTCGGCAAGCGGATGTACGAAACCCATTGGGGCATGTCGAAGGATTACGAAGTGTCGTGCGAGGAACTGGATTTCCTGGCCGAGGTTGCCGAGGAGTGCGGTGTGACGGGTTCGCGCATCATGGGCGGCGGCTTCGGCGGCTGTACGATCAACCTGGTGAAGGACGAACTTTACGACAACTTCATCGCCACGGCCAAGGAGAAGTTCAACGCCAAATACGGCCACGAACCGAAGGTTTACGACGTCGTGATCTCCGACGGTTCGCGCCGGCTGTAATTTTCGATGATTGCGGCGCATCCGCCGCAATCATCCCCCCGAACGGGACGAATGGATGACGTATGCTCCATTCGTCCCGTTTTTACGATGTATGCCTCGCTGATCAAAAACGACGGAACTTTCGGGGGGGGCAATCCGTGGACGGCTTCGGTCGAATTGAAAACAGCGGACCCGCCGGGTTCGGTATTTGTAGGTAAACGAATATGCAGAAAAGAGTAAATATCATGTTTACAGGTATTTAATTCCCTGTTCTGCATCTGTTCCGAGCAATAAAATTGCAGAATCGGGCAGGATTAACGGTGAGTTGTGTTACTTATCCGTTACCTGCCCGAAATGCTTTGATTTACACTAAAGTGCTTGTTTTCAGCTTATTGTGTTGGATTTCCGCATAACAAATAACCTGACTTAACGTTTAACAAATCCACAAAGTTCAGGTTATCATGCAACGCAGCACTTTCAAAGTCCTTTTCTACGTGAAAAGGCAGTCGGAAAAACATGGTCAGGTTCCCGTCATGGGTCGTATCACGATTAATGGTACGATGTCGCAGTTCAGCTGCAAACTCACCGTTCGCTCCACCCTTTGGGATGCCAAGGCGAACAAGGCTTCCGGTAAGAGCCTCGAAGCTCAGCGCATCAACGAAAAGCTGGAAAATATCAAGACCAATATATCGGTAAACGGGATCAACACCTCTGCGATCGGAATTCGTATGTCACGGCCGAAAAGATCCGCAACGCCAGCCTCGGTATGGGCGATGACTGCCGCCTGCTGCAGATTTTCAACGAATACCTTGCGGACTTCCTCAAACGTATCGATAAAGATCGTGCTTATTCCACCTACGAGGATTACTGTCTGCGTCGCAGGCGTCTTGCCGCTTTCCTCGAATATGAATACCATGTCAAGGACATTCCTTTCAAAGAGCCGAAAGGTGACTTTATCGACAAGTTCGTCGTTTACCTCTCCACGGTAAAAGGTATTGCTTCCGGAACGATCCATGCCGGGGTCAAAAAAACTTCGTCTGATGACCTATACGGTGTATAAGAACGGCTGGGTTTCCGTCGACCCTTTCGCGGGATTCCATGTCAAACCGACATACGCCGAACGTCGTTATCTTCCCTGTAACTGGAGCAGTCGTTCATCGTAAAATTCCACGCCTATCTGTATCATGACCTCGGCATGTTCTCCAACGACTTATCC